>Ga0315289_10000094_pt1 | contig 136548 bp, 132 predicted proteins | sample YL17G11_40_MG_FD_203452 | JGI IMG/M metagenome (GOLD analysis project Ga0315289, IMG submission 203452) | Sediment microbial communities from Yellowstone Lake, YNP, Wyoming, USA - YL17G11_40 | ecosystem: Environmental > Aquatic > Freshwater > Lake > Sediment | place: USA: Wyoming | collected... | reverse complement strand
CAGCATTGCATTCTCCTTCGCTTGAGCCAGTACAGTTTTGTTCATGTCCGTTAATGCAGGCACATCCATTATCAATTCCTCCAACACAATCTTCATCAACTGAGCCTTCGCATATTTCTGTTCCTGCTCCTTCAAGCGGATCGCATATTTGAATTTCTCCTCCAACGCAATTATTTATTGTATGCGCGCACATTCCGTCTCCGCAAGTTGTCTGTCCTAGTTCTTCATCAGCGACAGCATCACAATCATTATCCAGTCCGTCACAGATCTCAGCAGAAGGAGTAACTTTTCCTACACAAACTTCATTCCATTGTCCATTTACACAAGTTTCTATTCCTGCATTGCATTCTCCTTCGCTTGAGCCAGTACAGTTTTGTTCATCTCCATTAGTGCAGGCACATCCATTATCAACTCCTCCAACACAATCTTCATCAAATGAGCCTTCGCATATTTCTGTTCCTGCGCCTTCAAGCGGATCGCATATTTTTATTTCTCCAGCAACGCAATTATTTATTGTATGCACGCAAGCTCCAGCGCCGCAAGTTGTCTGTCCTAATTCTTCATCAGCGACAGCATCACAATCGTTGTCCAAGCCATCGCATATTTCAGCAGAAGGAGTAACCTCTCCTACACAAACTTCATCCCATTGTCCATTTACACAAGTTTCTATTCCTGCATTGCATTCTCCTTCGCTTGAGCCAGTACAGTTTTGTTCATCTCCATTAGTGCAGGCACATCCATTATCAACTCCTCCAACACAATCTTCATCAAATGAGCCTTCGCATATTTCTGTTCCTGCGCCTTCAAGCGGATCGCATATTTTTATTTCTCCAGCAACGCAATTATTTATTGTATGCACGCAAGCTCCAGCGCCGCAAGTTGTTTGTCCTAATTCTTCATCAGCAACTTCATCGCAATCGTTATCCAGTCCGTCGCAGATTTCAGCAACAGGACCAGTCGCATTGCGCGTTCTCACCATGTTTCCAGTTGTTCCACTGCACTGCTCAAGCTGGGTTCTGCATGTTCCGGTGTTGTCAGAGCCATAGACATCAGTTTCAATTGTTGCGCCTGGGAATATCGATTCATTCATATCGTCACAATCGATTGGTCCGCAAAATCCGCCTTCCACATCATACCCATCACCGTCGGTATCGGTGCACACAATAAAAAAGGTAAACGGCGTGCGCGAGCAATAGCTGTCGGTAACGTCTGTCCTGTGGGCGTCAAAAGGAGTGTAAGCGCCGCCATAATTATAGAAGCACGGCTCAGACAAGTTTGTGTGTCCCCAGAAGTTTCCTGTGTCACCGGATGAAAGCTCTATTGCAGCATCGCTATCAACAGCATACTCCGTGTTGTATGTGTCGTTTTTGTTGTTGTAGTATATGTCGTTCTGTGAAAAGATATTGTTTGCGCCGAGTTCTATCATGACTCCATATCTACCATTTGAATGTATTTTGTTTTTTGTTATATTGTTGCCTGATGCGCTATAGAAAATAAGGCCATCGCGGCGGCTTGAGCTAATAGTGTTGTCGGTAAGAATGGTGTTATCAATACCGAAAAGCGAAATACCTAATCCGTTCAAATCAACAGTGTTGTTGATGAGTACATTGTTTGACCCTGAATTGAAGTTGATGCCAATGTTATTCCCTCTAGCAACGTTGTTTACGAAGGCCGTGTAGTGGGATCTGTAAATGTCAAAGCCATTGTAATAGTTTGAATTAGCTGTATTATGTATGAAGGTTGTATTTAGGCATCCATCGACAATAAATCCGACGATATCAGCTGAGTTTGCAGTGTTATTGACCAAAGTGGTGAAGTTGGAGTTGATGATGTCAAAGTTTTCGCTATTTGAATTTACAATATTGTTGGTGAAAGTATTGTAATTTGTGTCGTAAATAGAGAAGCCAGCCATACCGTTTGAGCTTACGATATTATTGTCGAAAGTGCAATAACTCACAGGCCCGCTAGAATAACGCGAAAGCTCAACACCATACTCACCATTTGAATTTACAATGTTGTTGATAAAGGTGTTATAACTGGCGCTAAAGCTGGTATAATCGGCGCTGAGCAAGATACCATCGACGGTGTTTGAGCTGAAGTCGTTGCCAATTATAGTGTTATTTACGTTGGAAATTAGGATTCCAGAGCCATAACGATTGTTATCACGAATATAGCCAGTAAAGCTAACAGTATTGTTGATAATGTTGTTATAGCGCGAACCTATGCGGATGCCTGTGCCGTTGTTTGAGTTAACGATGTTGTTGGTAAGATTGGTGTAATCTGCTGTGATTGTGATACCGACGTCATCATTTGAGCTGAAATTGTTATTGATGAAAACGTTATTGTAACCGGCATCATATCTGATGTTGATGCCGTTGCCATCATTTGAGTTTGCTGTGTTATTGATGAACGTATTATCGCTAGCGTCCAGATACATGTAAATGCCGCTTCCTAAATTTGAGTCTATTCTGTTGTTAGTGATTATGTTGTTTGAACTATTATAGAATATTTTCATGCCGTAATAGTTGAAACTTATAATATTGTTTGAAATTATGTTATTGTCAGAATACCATCCCATCTCCAGCCCTGAAGTGTCCTCATTAGATACCTTGCTGATGTTGTTGCCTGTGATTAGATTGTCTGAGCTGTAGGCAAAACTAATGCCTGCTGACATTATTGAACTGATGTTATTGTTGATAATTGTATTGTTGGCGCCATAATCAGAAGTGATGCCTTCGCTAAATCCCATAATATTGCAATTCCTGGCTGTTGCCAGATTTCTCGAAGAGAGTATTATGCCGCTGCCGCCATAACCTCCACTGATTAAGTGTCCTGCGCAATCAAGCGCGATGTTATCTGCTCCAAATACAATTCCGTTGCCTGTGCAGTTAATGAAGTCGCGGCTAAGTGTGGTATCAGAGGTGATTGTGTCTCCGCAACCAACATTGTCAACATTCACGTTTGTTGATTTTATTTCTTCAATATATCCTTTCACATCAGCTGAATTGTAACGCACAAAGTCGATTCCAAGTGTGCTGACTGTAAATGCTCCTGTGTAATTTATTGTTGGAGTGCAGGTGTTAGTCTGGTCAATGCAGTATCTTGTCCAGGCAATAGCAGATTCATCTACGGCAGTTAAAGTCATTGTTGCTGGCGAACTGCACCAGCCAGCTCCTCCATAAGCGCAGTTAAAGTTTGCGGTGGTGACTGGAGGCATTGTGTCTGGGAGCTGGAAGTCTGCTGTGTATGAACAGAGCACATCTGTCAAGTCAGCTCTGTTAGTGTCATAAGGCGTATAATTTGTTGGTCCGCCATACGCATAGAAACAGGGCCCTGCTGTGTTTGTATGCCCCCAGAAGTTGCCCATTCCCATGCTTGAGATCTCGACAGGTCCTACGTTGCTGTAGAACTCATACTGCACATTGTCGTATATGCGATTTCGTGAGAAGTTATTGTTTGAGCTCGAATAATAGTTGATGCCATATCCTGCTCCTTGGTATCCGTTTAAGATTATTGTGTTATTAATTATGTTGTTGTTGGAGCTGGATTGGATAGAAGCGCCTGTATATTTGTTTGCGCTCATGTTATTGTCTTTTATGAGGCTGTTAGACAGCTGGTAAACACCGAGCCCAGTGCCTGAATATTTGGCTGTGCCGCCTGAGCTCATGCTATTATTCACAATTGTGAGGTTTGAACAAGCAGTAGAAACAGAAAGTCCCACTGTATTTGAGTTCAGTATATTGTTTAGTATCAGGTTATTGTTAGAACTCTGCAAATAGATTCCAAAGGTGCCGTTGCTGGCATTGTTGTTTGCAATGATGTTGTTGACGCTATTGCTGAGAAGTTGTATTCCATTGCCGCCACTTCGAACAGTATTTTTGGTAATATTGTTATTGCTTGATGTTTGAAGTGTAATCGGAGTATCGCTAACTGTGTTGTTTGAAATAGTATTATAGTTAGAATTTGGTCCGAGAGCAATTCCTGAGTTTACGTTTGAACTGACAATATTATTTGTAATCAAGCTATTTGTGCTTGCGTATACAGCGATTCCAGCGCGAAAATCAGTGACGTTACAATTCTTTACAGTGGCATTGTTAACGCCTCCATACGCCCAGTACCCGACAGTTATGCCAGAGTCGTCACCACTTCCATCAGTTCCATCAACAATATGCCCTTGGCAGTCTAGCGTGATATCGTTTGCGCGAATCTCTAGACAGGGGGTATTAGCTCCTGTCTTGTTCAAAAGGTCAGTTGTCAGTACATATGTGAACCCAGCTGAATTTAAAGTGCCGCAAGAGCTTACTGGTATAGGGCCCTGAGCTAGCGTGCCAAACACCTGAATCTTGTTGTAGCCCCAGTTTGAAACATAAACAAGTCCAGAGGAGCTTACTGCAACATCCCATGCATATGGCGGAGAGAGGCTCCATTTTGCTAATAATGTGCCATCGCTTGCGAACTTCTGAATTCGGTTATTGCCTGCGTCTGCAACGTAAACATTTCCTGACGAGTCAACTCCAATGCCGCTCGGGCTTGAAAACTGCGAATCTCCTGTGCCATAAGAGCCCCATTTTGTCACGAATGTGCCATTGCTCGTGAACTTCTGAACCCTGTTGTTAGTGTATTCAAGAACATAAATATTGTCTGATGAATCAATTGCGACATCCGTAGGAGCTGCAAACTGGCTATTTTCTATGCCGGAAGAGCCCCATTTTGTTATGAATGTGCCATCGCTTGTGAACTTTTGAATTCGGTTATTGCCTCCGTCTGCAACATAGACATTTCCCAAGGAGTCAACTCCAATGCCACGGGGGTTTGAAAACTGCAAGTTCCCAGTGCCGTAAGAGCCCCACTTTATTATGAATGTGCCGTTGCTTGTGAACTTTTGAACACGATAGTTGCTGCCGTCTGAAACAAAGACGTTTCCAGATAGGTCAGCTGCGACATACCAAGGATATGCAAATTGGTAGTCTCCTGCGCCATAAGAGCCCCATTTTGTTAGAAACGTGCCATCGCTTGTGAACTTTTGAACACGATAGTTGCCTACCTCTGAAACAAAGACATTTCCAGCAGAGTCAATTGAAACGCCGTATGGGCTTGAAAACTGACCATCGCCGCTGCCTTGACCGCCCGAAACAGAGCCCCACTCAAAGAATTTGACATAGTTTTCTAGCGCGCTAGCAATGTTGCTGCTGATTCCAATAGACAGCGCAATCATCAAAATAAGCAGGACTGTTTTCGTTTTCATTACGCCCAACCTCCGCCAACGCAGCGCTCAATCTGGACCTGGCACATGCCAATGTCGCCATTGCCGTAAACATCAGTTATCCTGTCTGGAATGCCATCATCAGTCAAGCCGTTGCAGTCGTTGTCTGCGGCGTCGCAGATTTCTACTGCAGAGCTAATGTCTTCTCTTCCGCAGCCCAAACCGAGAACACAAATTCCTGTCCAGAGATAGCCTGTTGCGCCATCACATGTTCCAGCAAGAGGACAAAGTGCATCAGTAGGCGCATGCATTATTTGATCGGTTGATTCATCACAATTATCAATAGTGCAGGCAATGCTGTCATCAGTGCTTGGCGGAGTTCCAGCTTGGCAATCGTTTATTGCGTCGCATGTTTCAGCGCCATTGCAATATAGAGTATCGTCACAAACAGAATTGTCAGCTATGTTCAGCACCTGGTCAAGGCTTTCATCACAACTGTCTGAAGTGCAGCTCACGCCATCATCAACAGCTCGAGAGTCGGCTATGCAGCTGCCAGCAGAGCACCCATCATTCACAGTGCACCAGAACCCATCATCGCAAGCATTAGCATCATTCGGAGTATTCTCGCAAGTCAGCTGAGCAGTGCAAACATCATCAGTGCATGAATTGCTGTCGTCACAATCAACATTAGTCAAGCACTCGCAAGGCGCAGTATTGTGCTCACAGCTGCCAAAATTATCAGTAATGTCTACACCCTCGCCGCAGGAGTCAACAGTGCAATCAATGCCGTCATCACAATCAGGAGGCGTGCCAAACAAGCAGCCAAGTGTTCCATCACAAGACTCAGCGCCATTGCACCACAAGCCATCAAGGCACAGGCTGTCGTCAGTGGTGTGAGTAACAACATCATTTGTTTCATCGCAATTGTCTATAGTGCAGTCAACGCCATCATCAGTGCTTGGCGGAGTTCCAGCTTGGCAATCAAGCGTGACATCACAAACTTCTGCGCCATTACAGTATAAGCTGTCATCGCACACAGAATTATCTGCAATGTGCAGCACCTTGTCAGTGCTCTCATCACAACTGTCTGAAGTGCAGCTCACGCTGTCATCCACAGGCCTTGAGTCAGCAACACAACTGCCAGCAGAGCACCCATCATTCACAGTGCACCAGAAACCATCATCGCAAGCATTAGCATCATTTGGAGTATTCTCGCAAGTCAGCTGAGGAGTGCAAACATCATCAGTGCATGAATTGCTATCATCACAATCAGCGTTTGTCAAACATTCACATTCAGAAGTGTCGTGCTCACAGCTGCCAAAATTATCAGTAATGTCTACACCCTCGCTGCAGGAGTCAACAGTGCAATCAATTCCGTCATCACAATCAGGAGGCGTGCCCAACAAGCAGCCTAGGCCTGCATCACAAGACTCAGCGCCATCACACCACAAGCCATCAAGACACACACTATCGTCAGTGGTGTGAGTAACAACATCATTCTCCTCGTCACAATTATCAATAGTGCAGTCAACGCCATCGTCAGTGCTTGGCGGAGTTCCTGCTTGGCAATCGTTTATTGCGTCGCATGTTTCAGCGCCATTGCAATATAGAGTATCATCACAAACAGAATTGTCAGCTATGTGCAGCACCTTATCATTGTCCTCATCACAGCTGTCTGAAGTGCAGCTCACGCCATCATCAACAGCTCGAGAGTCGGCTATGCAGCTGCCAGCAGAGCACCCATCATTCACAGTGCACCAGAAACCATCATCGCAAGCATTAGCATCATTTGGAGTATTCTCGCAAGTCAGCTGAGGAGTGCAAGCATCGTCAGTGCATGAATTGCTATCATCACAATCAGCGTTTGTTTTACACTCACAAGGCGCAGTGTCGTGCTCACAGCTGCCAAAATTATCAGTCAAATCGACACCTTCGTCGCAGGAGTCAACAGTGCAATCAATTCCGTCATCACAGTTCGGAGCAGTTCCTAGCAAGCAACCAAGACTGGCATCACAGTAATTATCACCATTGCACCACAAACCGTCAAGGCACACACTATTATCAGGAGTATTAGTAACAACATCATTCTCCTCATCACAATTATCAATAGTGCAGTCAACGCCATCGTCAGTGCTTGGCGGAGTTCCTGGCTGGCATCCTGAGATTCCTGCGCAGGTTTCTGTGCCAGTGCAGAACAGCAGGTCGTCACATAGCGCATTCCCGCCCTCGTCAACCTCGCCATCGCAGTTATCATCAACGCCGTTGCACACTTCAGTCGCGCCCTGGTTTATGGCAGGGTTTGTATCGTCGCAGTCAACAGCCCCGCAAATTCCTCCTGTTGCATAATAGCCGTCGCCATCAGCGTCTATACATATTATTACCTCTGCAGACGTGATGGATTCAAGGTTTCCTGCGACATCAGTCGATCGATAGCGCACGTATGTTGTTCCTCCTTCACTAACTAAAATAGACTCTGTGTAAGAAATTGCTGGAGTGCAGCTGTCTGTTGCGTCTGTGCAGTAGAGTGTTGAAGCAATGCCAGACGGCACATCCGAAGCAGAGAGAGTTATTGTTGCAGGGGACTTGCAGAAGAGGTTGTCTTGCCGCGCGCAGTCCACGCTTGATTCGGTTTGCGAGCGCGTGGCGTCAACTTTAACATCAAATGAATGCGTTGTTTCAGTGTTGCCAGCCACGTCAACAGCATAATACTTAACAGTCCAGGTTCCATCTGAGAGCTGGAAGGTTCCTGTGTATTCCAGCCAGGGTTCTGCATTAATCCTGTAGTAAATTATTGCAACACCTGATATTTCGTCAGAAGAGTTAAGGGTAATTCCAACTGCGCTTTCTTTATACCATCCGTCACTGCCAATCACGCCATCAATCGTGTGCGTAGTTTCTGGCGGCAGGATGTCGATTGTTGTTGCAGTCGCGTCAGACTTTGCGCTCTCATGACCAACATTGTCAGTGGAGCTTGCGGCATAGGAATATGCTGCGCCGTCACTAACATCTGTGTCTGTATATTGTGTTGTCAAGCCAGTATTGATTGGAGACAGGGCATTCTTGTATAAGTCATAATGATTGACTCCTGACACGACGTCAGTTGACTCAGTCCAGTCAACATAAACACTCAGTGTTGTTGTGTACTGTGACAATGGAGTCAGTTCAGGAACAGTTGGCGGATACAAGTCTATTGTAGTGGAAGTTGTGCTTGAAGTTGAACTCCTGCCAGCCCAGTCAATTGCCTTGACATAATAGCTATAAGTTGTTGCGTCAGAGAGCCCAGATTCTGTGATGCTGGTGTTAGTGGTTGTTTGGTAAAGCCCGCCGTTCCTGTAAACTTCATAACTCAGCGCGTCTGAAATGGCGTCAGAGCCAGCCCAGCTGACAACAAATGCGCCATCGCCGTCAAACTCAGGCAGCGAATCAATCGTTACAATCGGATTTGTCTTGTCGATGAGAATAATGTCAGAATGCAGCGATTCAATATTTCCGGCGTTATCAGCTGAATAATATCTTGCATAATTTGTGCCTTCTATTGTTATGTTTGCTGAAGAGCCGATTGTTGGAGCGCAGGTGTTGTTATGGTCGACGCAAACATAAGTAGTCTTCGCGCCAGAGGTGGTATCTGTTGCAGCAAGCGCAACAGCAACATTAGAAATATACCAGTTGTGCGCTCCGGCTGTTCCTGTGTAATTGGCTGTTGTTGTTGATGTGGCGCTGTCTATTTTAATAGTTGTTGACTTAACCCCCTCAACATTTCCAGCAGTGTCAGCAGACTGGTAACGCGCATAGCTTGTTCCTTGGGAGCTGACAACAATTGGCGCTGTGTAGTTTGTAGTTGGAGTGCAGCTGTCTGTCGCATCAGTGCAGTATTTTGTCCAGGCGATGCTAGAGTTATTATCAGTGGCTGTTAAAGTAACTGTTGCTGAAGAGATGCACCAGTCTGCGTTGCCTTGCGTGCAGCTCACAGCTGCGGTTGTTACTGGCGGCGTTGTGTCAGCCGGAACTTTGCACATGCCAGCGCTGCCAGCATTATATATCGCCTGGATTTCGCTTGCTGAAAGAGCGCGGTTGTATATGGTGGCTTCGTCGATGGCGCCGTTCATATATCTATCATGACTTCCACCTTCTCTTCCTATTCTTAATTCACCATTGAGGTTTGGGAATGTAGTAGAACTTGCCGTGGAACTAATAGGAATCCCATCTTGATAAAATGTATGATTATTCCCATTCCTTGTCCAAGCAACATAGTGCCATTGTCCTGTTGATATTGTTGGATTTGTATTTACATAAACCCATGGACTACCACCCGCATATTCCCCATAATTCCATTGAGGTGTTCCAGCATTGTTAAATAGCCAAATTCCCCATTTATCAGAACAGTCAGAATTGCACTGAACAATCATTGCTGCAAATTCATTATTTGGAGCCAATGAACTAAATTTAAACCAACCTCCAATTGTGAAGTTATTATTGCCAAAATTCCAGTTATTGCTGTCGGGAATAGCAACATAATCATCCACTCCATCAAAACTAATCGCTTTGCTAACCTTTCCAGTCGTCCAGTCACTGAACTTCGCCTTGCCAGCGTTGTATTGAGCTGAGATTTCTGAAGCAGTCAGTGGCTTGCTGTAAATTGCTGCTTCATCTATCTTGCCATTAAACCAAGAAGGACCATAACCCCATTGCGATAAATATGAGCCATATGAGGCGCCTAACCCCCATGTATCATGGTTTGTTCCACTTGTTGTATAAGCTCCAACTGTAACATTATCATCAAGCGCACCATTAACATAAATATGCATATCTCCATTTGCATTAACTGTTCCGACAACATGATACCATTGTCCTGCGGCATATGTTGAAGATTCCACATACTTGCCATCAACTTGAGCTTTGCCCTGTGCTATCCAAAACTGATTTAAATTCCAATACAAATATACATAAAAATAATTCCAGTTAGCCCAAGCTCCATCCCCATTAGAAATAATAGGGCCATAAGTTGAACTTGCTGGATAAACCCACGCGTCTAAAGTAACGCTGTGATCTGAATTATCTATGCCCAAGCTCCCTGCCGAAACATAGTCATTAACTCCATCAAAGCTTAGCGCAGAATTTGACTTCCCTGAAGTCCAGCTTGCCCCGCTTATCGCGCCATTCTTTCCATTCGGGCTCGCATCATAAGCAGTTGCGCCTGTATTCTCGTCAAAGCGCAACAGCATTTTTGTGTTGCCGTAATGAATGCCGTTGTTTGTCGATATAAAATCTGCTGCGGTTTTGCCGTCGCCCTCGTCAAAAGGCCACCAGCTGGCCATGCCATTTGTAGGACATGCAGGACCACAGTCCTGTGAGCATGTTGATGTCGATTCGCGCTTAACATCGCAGAAGCCATCTCCGCAAACAGCTTCTATCTGGCACGTCGCGCTGCAGCCATCACCACTCACCACATTGCCATCATCGCATTCCTCCGCGCCTTCAGTAATTCCATTGCCACAGACAGCCACAACTGCTGTTATAGTAATGTTAACAATCGGACTTTTTTTGGCAGGCAGAACAGTTGAATTTAATGTGGAGAAAAACTCAAAGGTTTTGTTAATATCTCCGGTTGCGTTGACTCGCCAGCTTATTGCGCACGAACTATTATATTGCATGTTTGCAAGGCAGGCGAGAGTTGCTTGCGTCTGCGGATTGCTGTCTATTGTATAGAATGGGTTGCCTGCTATCCATTGCGCTTGTGTTGGAACAACTCCCTTGCCAGGCGGAGCAAGCTCTATATCAGCAAATCCATACATAGTAGAAGTGATTGCATTTGTCGGCCTGCCGTCTGCGCCGTAGTAGGTGCTGGCATCAATTCTTATGCTGCCAACTGTTTTTGGCATTGCATAACTGTTGTAATATCCATTGGCTCCGGCAATCCACGCGCCAACAGTGTATGTTGTGCCAGCTGTTATTTTTACAGGAGTTATCGACTCGTATGCCCACGCTGGAGAGGCAGAATCAACATTTACCGAGGCAAGCAACGCGCCTGTTGTCCTATCCCATAACGAAACTTTTTTGATGCCGCTCGAATACCTGCCAAGTTTGACTATCGTCCTTTCTTCCAAAGCAGTGAAATGATAGCCCATTGTGTAAGACCAGCTGTTAGGTCCCACCGGGGTTAGCATCTGCGACTGCAGCGGATTAAGCATAGGATTTGTGCTGCCAGGCGTTGGGTCCAGCGTTGCAGTGACATTACCGCAGCCAGCTAGGTTCTGGCATTTTAATGTTGTCAAGAATGTGAAAAATGCGTTTTTTCCAACTTGTGACGGCGCGCTTATGGTTACAAGAAAGGGCTCGCAGGCATCTCCAACTCCATTTCCATCACTATCTGCCTGGTTTGGATTATACACAGCCGGACAGTTGTCAATTTCATTAGGAATGCCATCGCCGTCTTGGTCTAGAAACACAGTGGGTTCTATAGCGGAATATCTGCGCACAGCAAGCCAGTCAAAGTAAAGCTTGTTGGTGGGACTGCTGTACCAAGCCCACGGCTGGATATACAGCCTGAGATTTTGTGTGGTTGCAGAAGCATTTGTGTATATCGTTTCTTTTCCGGTTCCCTTGTCCCTCACATATTTGACGTTGTTCAGAGTCGAGCTGCCATCGTAAGCCAACGACTGCCTGAACCAGATATCCTGCCAGTATGGAGAAATCTTCACGCCTGTGATGCAGGGCTCTGGGGAGAAGCTGTCGTGGTTGTCCCAGGCACAGCCTGCATATGGCGGTGAGCTATACATATAATAGTTATAACTCACACCAGCGTATGACTCATTGAAATAGCTGTTATAAAGGCGTAAAGCTCCAAGCGTATAATCATTCGCCCTCCACACCTTTGCGCTGCTCTCAACAGCAATTTTGTTTGGCAAATCAATCAGGGACCTTGCCCAGCCTATGCCCCCAACACCGCCATCGCCGGCATAGACATTCAATATACCATCACTAACAAATGCTCCGCTGCCTCCACCACTTGCATCCAAGTTTCTTTCCCATTTTGATGAGTTGAATCCTGTGGTGAAGTCATCAAAGAAAAGGAAAGTGGCATCGCCGTTGCTCGCGCTGAGCGCATCAGGGTAGCCATAGAGCTGGTAAATTGTCGTTATGCCTGTTGGCAATGATGGAACCCTCACCCAGACCTTTGCTGACGCGCCATCTGCTTTGTTTTCAATCCAGTAAGGCAGCCAAGCTCCTGTAGTGTCCTTGAATCTTATGTCGTCAAAGTTGGACTTCATGCCCGCGGCATAAGCCACATTGATTAGAACCTGGTAATCAGTCAACGACGCGCCGGTGTTGCTTATCGGTATCGAGATGTTGTAAGCATATACCTCTGTCACGTTCACTGGCATTGTTGCATCATCGAGGTAAAAGATTGCATTCCCGTCAGTTGTGTGACCTGAAGAACCATGAAGAACAGCGCCTATCCACAATTTAGTCGGACTGCCCGAGATTGTAGCCTGCACCGACAAGAGCTGCCATGCCCCGCCGCCAGGATGATTAGCAGAATACGTTCTAGTAATGCCATCGTCTATAAAAACCCTGCCAGGATTATTTCCAGATGATTCTGACGTATTCATCCATATAGAAAAGTTTAGTGTCTTGCCAGCGAAATCTTGATAGTTTGCTATATTTTGATATACACCGCCATCGCCCCAATAATTATAATTTACATACGAAGTGTCATCCCATTTCAAGCCGTACGAACCACTCCTAAATTGTCCAGTGGTTGATGTTCTGGTAACCGCTCCAGGGAATGACGCACTATCCTGGAAAAGAATCCAAGAATCAGCTGTTGTATTTCCTCTAGTAGTAAAAGGTCCGGCTCCGTTTGACCACACTTCAAATCCGCTGTTGAGCACTGTGTTTGTAGTCGGCGCAGTTGCGCTTCCGGCAAGAACAACGACGAGAAGCAGAGCCACTAATATATAGAGGACTCCTTTTCTCATAGAACCCACCTTAGTTTTTGCAGTATGAGACTTTTCAAATGAAACACACCACTTTTTAACAAACATTACCCGATTTTAAGAGAAAATCAAATCAGCATATATAAAGTTTATGGTGGCAGACACGCCATAAATATAATGACTGCGCCATGATGACAATTAATTATTCTCCACCATTGGTAATATGCTCCCTTATCAGCAAGGCAATAACTAAGTCAGTTCGCTCTGCTCACTGCAAAGTTCTCAAAAATGCTTTGAATTTTTGGCTGCCAAAGTCATAGGACTTTGAGCATTTGCCTCGCTTCGCTCAGCAAACTTTATAAAAAACCATCCCTCACATTCCAAAATGCAGAAAAAAGCGGTGCTTATCATATTGTTTTGTCTTGTTTTTATGATACAGATTTTTGCCTGGATGACTTACGAGCCAAAGCCTGCGTCTATCACCACAAGAGCTTCTGCTGTGGGAACTGTTTCGTTTACAATTCTGCCTCAAGAAGCCCCCTGCAATATGTCGCTCAAGCAGGGCTGGAATATGATTTCATTATGCGCAGAGCCGAGCAACAATTCAATAGCAAGAGTTCTCAGCACGATAAACTACAGATATGTGCTGCAATGGAATGCCACAAGCCAGTCATTTGACGTTTACAGCCCGCAGTCAGCTAATAATAAGTTCACAACATTTGACGCTAACAGGAGCTATTTCATTTATGTTGCGCCGGCTGGGACGACAAATCTTAGCGTTCCAGGCAATGCTTTCAATGACACAAATGTAAGCATGATTTATGGCTGGAACACTCCAGCATATCCTTACCAGTTCACTGCGAACATCACAAAATATCTTGACAGCATTGCAAATAAATACAGGTATCTGATGAAATGGAATGCCAGCCAGCAGCAGTTCATGATTTATAGCCCGCGGCAGTCTGAGCCTCAGTTCACACTAATATATATGGGAGAGGGGCAGTTCATCAACGTGAATAACGCTGGCGGAGCTGTGCTGAGATACAACAAAACAGATTTGCAGTCTGGCTGACAGCATATGTTACTTTTCAGTCACCCACGCATTTGCCGTGCAAATGTTGCTTTTCTTCCCCTCGCTTCCGAAGGGGAGAGAAAAGCAAGTCCTGACTTGGTCAGGACCGTGGGCGACTTTGGAAAGCCTGCAACTAGTAAAATTTATTAAAGCAGATAATCTTGCTTGAAAGATGCAAATGAAAAAAAGGGAATTTGCAGTGATTGTAATTTTGGCGTTGTTAGCAGCTGCAAGCTTTTCTGCGAACGCAGACATTTATCTTGGAACAGTTGAGGGCTATGTCAAGAACATTACTGGCGGGCTTGTTTCAGGAGCAAGCGTGAGCGCCGCTGTGCAAAGCTGCAGTTCTGGCTGCTCAGGAAGCGCAACCTCTGATTCAGGAGGATATTATGTTATTGCAAATCTTAACCTGCCTGCATTTGGCAGTGTTTCTGTAAGCGCGACAAAAGCATCTGCAGCAGGCTCTGCAAGCACTATAGCAGACGCATTCCAGGCAGCAATAACAAACGTGACAATCTGCGCGCCGCCATCAACTCCGAGTTTGACAGCAGAGCCAGACACGCACAGCCAAAGCGCAACTCTTGCATGGACTTCTGGCGCAGGAGCTGTTTACGATGAATTCAAGCTTGATTCAGAAGTTGCTTTGCCTAAAACTTCTCCCCAGACAAGAACAGGATTGTCTTTTGCAACGCACACTTGGAATGTAAGAAGCTGCAATAACTACTGCTGCTCTGCTTGGCAATCAGACAGTTTTGACGTGTATAACAATGCGCCGTCTGCTCCAACCTTGCAGGCAGAGCCTGACACAAATGGAACAACAGTTGAGCTTGCCTGGAGCTCTGGAACAGACGCAGATGGAGACGGAACATACGACCAATACCAGTTCAACTCTGGCGCGATAATCAATGCAACTTCGCCTGTGAATGAAACTAACCTGACTGTTGGAAGCTATGCGTGGCGAGTCAGAACCTGCGATGACTTTGACTCGTGCAGCTCGTGGGTTGAAGGCACATTTCTTGCAACAGGATGCGCTGCAGCCAGCTGCCCGCCTTGCGGAGGCGGCGGAGGGCGCTGTCCCAGCTGCCCGCCTTGTGAGCCAGTACCCTGTCTTCCAGTTGTGTGCGAAGGAAGCTACAAGCTCGTGATTACTGTTCCGCCTGAGCTGAAGCCAGGAGGCCATTTTGATTTGAATGTCGCGTTTGAGTCAAGCATTGATTTGGGAAAAGTGAAATTTGTCGTCGAGAGCCAGCCAGGAATCACAATTCCTCCGCAGAACTTCAATTCAGTTGCTGCAAAGGACGAAATCAATTTTGCGATGAAAGGTGTCGTGGCTGCCAGCGTGGAGCCAAGGGATTATGAGGCGACGATGAGCGTTTATGTTGACAATGCGCTGACAATCGCCCAGAAATTCACAATAAGCGTGGTTTCTGGAGCGCTGGTTGAAATGCCAGCCGAGCTGCCGTCTGAAAACAACCTGGATTTGATAGGGTCTGTCAGGAAAAAATTGGCAAAGGGCGACAGACTGCCATTCCTGATTAATGGGCAGGCGCACTCGCTATTTGTCGCAGGTATACTTGACAATGCAGTTCAGATTTCAATTTACTCAGAGCCAATAAACCTGCTGATTCACGTTGGAGAAACAAAAGATGTTGAGGTTACAGGAGGCGGCATAGCAGATCTTAGCATAAGATTAAACTCCATAGACGACTCAACAGCAGACATAACTATTTCTAAAATAAAGCCATTTCCTGCAAAAGAGCTGCTGCTGATTTCAGCAGGAGTTTTCCTGACTTTGCTGGTCATAGTTCTTATTGTGATTTACAGGCTGCACGCAAGAGAGAAAGCAAAAAAATTATTTGCGCAGATAAGGGCAATCGAAAGAGGAAAGTAAAAAATTATTGTTAACTATTGTTAAGAATTTGGCAGTTTATTGTTTATCAGCAGGATTATCTCACTCTTACGCTTTCCAGATTTCTCGGCGCGATTGTTTCAATCCTGTTCTGCTTGTGGATTGAGCTTGCGAGATCGAGGCATCGCGAGTTTTCGCCGTGCACGATGATGACTTTCTTCGGTTTTGGAATGACTTTGTAGACAAAATTCATCAGCTGCTTCCTGTCAGAGTGGTCTGTGATTTCAAGCTTGTGAACCTCCATTTTTATCGGGCAGACATCCTCCTTCATTCCGTCCCTGAATACAAGCTGGGTTTCGCCGTGCTGGATTCTGTAGCCAAGCGAGCCCTCTGCCTGGTAGCAGGAGAAAATGAGCGAGTTCTTTGGATTGTCAGAAAGCTGCTTGAGGTACTGGACAGATGGTCCTCCGACAAGCATTCCTGATGTCGCGAGAATCACGCAGGCGCCTTTGTCCTCAATAACCTCTGTTCTTTCCTTCTGGCTTCCGACTCTCTTGAAAATATCTGACAGGAAAGGATTCTCATCCTTGTGGAAAATCTGCTTTCGTATGTTTGCGTTCAAAAATTCAGGATAGGCTGTGTGGATTGCCGTGACGTCCCAGACCATTCCGTCAATGTAAACAGGAATTTTTTCAAGCTCGCCGTTTCGCACCATCTTCTCTATCATTACCATCATGTCTTGCGCCCTGCCTGAGCCAAGAACAGGCATCAGTATTTTTCCGCCGCGCTTTATTGTGTCTTTTATTATTGTCTTGAGGTATTCATCCTGCTCTGCAACAGGAGGAAGCACATTTGACTTGCCGCCGTATGTGCTCTCGATTATCAGGGTTTCAAGACGCGGGAATTCAAAGCTTGCCTGTTCAAGCAGCTCCATCCTTCCGAATTTCAGGTCGCCTGTGTAAAGCAAATTGTGCAAGCCGTTTCCAATGTGCAGATGCGCCATTGCGCTGCCAAGAATATGTCCTGCGTTGTAAAGCGTGAGGCGGATGTCAGGAGTGATGTCGCTGACTTCCCCATAATCAAGGCAGATTGTGTGCTTGACCATCTCCTTTACATCATCAACGTCAAAAACCACCTGCCTGTTATCTGACTTCATTATTTTGACATAATCCATGAGCAGCAGCGAGCCAACATCCCTGACTGGCTCTGTGCAGTAGACAGGGCCCCTGTAGCCGTACTTGAACAGGTAAGGAACGAATCCAATGTGGTCAAGGTGCGAGTGCGTGACTATGACTGCGTCAAGGTCGCTGATGTTAAATTCAGGAATGTCAAGATGAGGGTATGCGTCCTGGTCTGTGGCTGCGGTGTTGACCCCGCAGTCAAGAAGGATTCTTGATTCAGGCGTCTGCAGCAAAAAGCAGCTTCTTCCAACCTGCCTTGCCCCGCCGAGAAAAGTCACCCTTACCCATTCACTTTTCTTTCCCCTTATCCATCCGTCATAAATCCTGTGCCCGATTCTGTCAAGGAATTTTCTCCTGTAGTCAGAATGCTGGAACAGCACAGCCCTTATGTTGTCAATCAGCTGGGACTTTATTGCCGGCATTCGGTGAATCACAGGCACCCACATTATTTTTTCCCTTATTTCCCTGAGCAGAGCGCCCTGTTTTCCGATTGCAAGCCCTGGCTTTTCTGTCTCAATAACAACAATGCTTCTGTGCGGGTCAAAAAGAACCTGCCCTATGCCTGCCTCTTCTGGCAGGATTTTTCTTATTTCCTTTTCTGCCTTCTCAACATCCATTGTTATGCTCGGATCCGGACGGAGCTCGACTCTTTTCTTGAACGCATCAACAACTTTCTTTATGGCATCTCCGGGATTTGAGAAGAACTTCTCGTCTTTTGTGTACAGAACAATGTTCGCGCCCTCAAACGCAGCGTCTGACACTGTTCCAGCTGGCAAAAGCTCCAGCATTTCCTTGATTATTCCCTTATGCTCTGCTGCCATTTTGAATTGCACCCTTAGATGAATAATTTTTGATTTCAGCGTTTCCAGCTGAAGAAAATTTGATTGCTTCCTAATAACTATTTGCAACTATCTGCAAAATTTACGCTTCTATTCTTTCATTAAGCTCTTTCTCAAGTAAACTTTTCCAAGTTTAATCAAGCCTGCTAGACATGGGATTTCCGCTTCGCTTCAATCCCATCCCCGCTTACGCTTCAATCCTTTCGTTCAATTCTTTCTCGAGCACAGTGCGCACTCCAGCGTCTGTGATTGTGATGACATCAATGCCGTTGCCTGTGTAAAAGTCTCTCTGCAACGCAGAGTTTATGGCTTTCACTGCAAGCTTTATCCCGTCATCAATGCTTATTCCTTTCTTGTAGTTTGCCTCAAGCACTCCAATCGCGAAAACAGAGCCAGAGCCGTCTGAGACATAGTCGTCTGATTTTGTCACAGAGCCGTCAACGCCAAGGTCATAAAGATGGAATCCAGTCTCGTCCTTTCCGCCGAGCAGGAAGCCCACAATGCCTGGCACCATTGACATCCTCCTGATATTTGCATAAAGCATTCCCGCGAGAAGGTTTGCTGCCTCGCGGACATTTGAGTACCTGCCTGTCTGCAAGTCTTTCAGCTTGAGCTCTGCCTTGATTAGCTTGATAAACAGCTGCGCGTCAGAAACAAGCCCTGCCATGGCAACAGCCATAGAGTCTGTTATTGCGTGAATTTTCTTTTCCTTCTTGTTCACGACATATCCTGCAGTGGCTCGCTTGTCAGCTGCGAGAATAATTCCGTCCTTGCACGCCAGTCCGATTGTTGTCGTGCCCTTCAATGGCTTGATTTCTTTTTCGTCCACAATAATCCCTCAATCTTCCCCTTTGAGAATTGTTAAATTAAAGCAAAAGAGAGCGATATATAAAGCTTGCGGTAGTAACGCAAGCTTCAAAGTGAGCAAAGCGAACTTTGTTAGGTTTCTATCCAGATTCAGTTCAGGATTTTCTGCGGCAATCAGGCAAGGTAAACAAGGTCGCCTTCCTTGACTTCATCGGCAACCTTCATTCCAATGCTCTGCCCTTTCTTCGCAACCGGAACCTGCGCGTGCTCAATCTGCATCGAGCCAACTGTCTGCTCAAAAGCCTTTCCGTGCCCTTCTATTGAGATTTTGTCTCCTGTTTTTATTGGAGAAGCAACCTCTACAACAGCCACGCCGATTTTCGGATAGAAATGGGCTATTTTTCCAACTAGCTTCTTCGCAGCTGGCTTTTCAACTTTTGCAGCCGGAGCTGCCTTTATCGCAGCTTTTTTCACAGCCGGTTTCTTGGCAGGAGCCTTCATAGTTTTCTTTTCAGCCATTTTAGTTTCACCCCTCTATATTATAGGATATGAGCATGTTTATAAATTTTGCGTCGGCGAAAAGATGGCAACGATATTTATCAATAGCTCTTGGCAAAAACCGCAAAATACGCTGCCTGCTTTCCGCAGTGGATGCATTTTCCAATCGCCTTTTTTGTTGAGAATGGAATGTTTCTTGAGCCTGCTCCGCCTGTCTTGTCCTTTATCCAGTCTTCGCATTTTGAATCGCTGCAAACCTGAACCAAAGCTGCTTTTTTGTTTTCAATTGCTTTTACAAGGTCGTTCATATTTTTCGGCTCGGCAAAATTCTGTTCAAGAAGTCTCCTTGATTTTTTCAGCAAATCAGTTTGCATTTTTTCAAGCATTTCTGCGACTGCTTTTGAAATGTCTTTTATCGCGACTGTTTTCTTTTCGCCAGTGTCTCTTCTCACAACAACTGCATTTTTTGCTTTCAAGTCGCGGGGACCAAGCTCGATTCTCACTGGAATTCCCTTCAGCTCCCACTCGTTGAATTTCCACCCGGGAGTATAACTTTCCCTGTCGTCGAAAATCGGGGCAAATTCTTTCAGTTCGTTTGCAATTTTCCTGCACTCTGCAATAACTTCTTTTTTGCTGTCCTCAAACACTATCGGAACAATCACTGCCTTGTTTGGAGCAAGATTTGGCGGCAGCACAAGCCCCTTGTTGTCGCTGTGCACTGCAACTAAAGCTCCCAGCATTCTTGTTGATATTGCCCAGGTGTTTTGAAACACGTTTTTTGTCGTTCCATCTTTGTCAAGAAATGAAATATTGTATGCTTTTGCAAATTTCTGACCATCGTAGTGCGCGTCAGGGCCCTGAAGCATTTTTCCATTAGGCAGATAGTATTCAATTGTTTCTGTTCTTTCTGCGCCGGCAAATTTCTGCTTTTCTGTTTTTGTTCCTGAGATTCCGTAAAGCGCAAGATAGTTTTCACAAACATCTTTCCACAAAGCCATGACATCTTTCATTTCCTGCTCTGCTTCCTGCTCTGTGGCAAAAGCAGTGTGCCCCTCAACCCAGAGGAATTCCCTTGTCCTCAGCAAAAGCACTGGATGCTCGAACTCCCACCTTAAAACATTATTCCACTGCATCAGCTTGAGAGGCAAATCTCTCCAGCTTCTAATCCATTTTGAATATGAATCATACATTATTGCCTCAGAAGTTGGACGGACAGCAAGTTTCTCATTCAGTTTTGTGTCTCCGCCGTGAGTCACCCAGGCAACCTCTGGAGTAAAGCCTTTGACGTGCTCTGCCTCTTTCTTGAGCAGAGACTCTGGGATAAGAAGCGGGAAGTAGGAGCTTTGAACTCCCATTTTTTTGAGCCTTTCTTCGCACACTGTTTTTATCTTGTCCCAGATTGCGTAGCCAAGCGGCCTTATCACCATGCAGCCAGAGACTGCGCTATAGTCAGCAAGCCCTGACTTTACGACAACCTGAGTGTACCACTCTGAGAAATCATCCTCTTTCTTTGCAGTGATGCCGATTGTTTCAATTTCCTGTTTCCTTTCCTGCTTCACCTGCATTTCCTCTTTTTTTGCTGGTTTTCTTTGCATAGCTGTCGTTTCTTTAGTCAATTTAAAAAGATTGCGACTAAACTAGCTTATCGAGCTGCGATTTTAAATCATCAAGATTGACAAAGAGAATTGTTTGCATGCCTGCTGCTTTTGCCTTTTCAATGTTGCCAGGGAAGTCGTCAATAAAAATAATTTCTTGGGGTTGCACGTTGAAGTCCTGAAGAATTTTGTTAATAACCCGCTTTTCAAGTTTTCCAGTCAGCCATTCTGACGAGAAATATGCTTTCTCAAAATAGTCAGCAAGATTAATTTCACTCTTAATGCGGGCAATGGATGTTTTGTCTGCGTTTGAGAGCAAAGCAATCCGCGCTTTTTTCTTGAGCTCTTTGATATAGTCCATAAGTGGCCAGTTGACTGTTAGAATTTTCTGATTGCTTTGCGCCAAAACTTGCCAGTTGCCCCTGAACTTTAATTTTTCAGCCAGCTTTCTCCAGTATTCCTCCTCTGAGACTGCCGCCCTGTCGAACATGGGCTTGAGCTCATGGAAATGCTTTTTCGCGACTTCTGCAGAATATCCCTCTTTCTTCAAAAGAGTGTTAAACAGTTCTAAATTGCACAACCCGCAAACATCGCCCCAGTCGAACAAAATCAGTTTTATCATAAACTGCGGCGGACAGGATTCGAACCTGCGCAAGCACTAAGCTACTAGGCTCTGAACCTAGCTCGTTTGGCCACTCCGACACCGCCGCGAACGTCAGTGAGCGGTGGTGACGACCCGATGAACCAAAGGTTCAGCGCTTGCCGACACCGCCGCGAATGCCTATGAGTTGCTACAACTTCAATCCAATTTTCTGTTTTTAAATCTTTGTAAATGTTTTGCAGGGAAAATTTATATATTCCTGCCAACCCAGCGCGCATATGCTCACAAAAAAAGAGTTCCAAGAGATCACGGCTTTCCAGAAAAACCAGATGATTGAGCTTGCAAGCACACTCAACAAACTGGCGAAAAGAGACATAGAAACAGCGCTGGTTTTTCTAAGCGACCCTGAGCAGCTTAATCTCTTGAGAAGCGCAATTGTCCAGACGCGGAACGATGCAGCAATATACAGGGCAAAATTCGTGAAGCTGGATCATCAAGTGCTGATTGGGCTTTACGGCAAGGAAATGGGAGTTCTTGGCGACCTGCTTGTGGCGTTTGGAAAGCGAACTTTTACAGAGGATGATTTGAAAATAGTCAAAAACTTGAATGGTCTGCTGCTAAAATTCACAATAAAAATACTGGACGCGCTTGTTTCTTTTGAGGCTAAAACCAAGTGAGGGAAAAGATTAAATAGTTGAGACAATGCAAAGATATTATGCTTACAAAAGAACTGACAAAGGATGACGTGCTTGTTCTGCAGGACTTGATTAGCATACTGGCAAAAGAAATAAACAACTATGCAGATTCTTACAAGACAATGCCAATTCTACGGACAGCATCTATAATCGCAAACAAATATGGCAGGCTACAGGGTGTAAGGAACCAAGTGGTAGTCCAGCTTGAAGTGCTTCCCTACCCAGAAGTTGAGTATTTATTGAAGCAGGAGAACAAAATATTAGGGCTTCTTGAGGAGATATTCAAGAATAAATCAAGCTTCGATGACGCTGCGCTTAACAATATAATTCTTTATTGCAGCGATCTTTTGCAACTTGCCGAAGAGTCGCATAGGAGAGCCAAGAAATTCAACAAATTTGCTGCCTGATTTTGCATTTATTTTCTTTTTCCCTGTTTGCCTGTCTTGTTCAATTGTTTTTCAACCAGATAACCTGCGCCAATTCCAAGCGCAGCTCCGACAATAACGTCAGAAGGCCAGTGCGCGCCCACAAAAATCCTCGAGATGCCGATTATCGCGGCGAAAATCAATGCTGGAATCCCGATTCTCTTGTCATAAAAATACAGCGTCGTTGCGAGAGCGAAGGCATTTGCAGAATGCCCGCTTGGAAAGCTGTAGTTTGTAGCAGCTGCAACAGCAGTCGCATCAGGCCTTGGAATCTGCATGATTTGCTTTATTGAAAATGCGATGCCTGATGAGAACAAAAAAGAAAAAATGCCCTTGAACACAACATCCTTTTTTCTAGTCACTAAAATCAGCAGCGCAAGAAAAGCGACTCCAAATGAGGTTATGGCGACAGCAATCCAGTCAACCGTCGGGTTAGTTCCAGCAAGCCCGTTTATCGCGCTGAAAATCGCCTGATCAAGCATTTTTCCAGAATTGGCGTTTGGCTTAATAATCTTTTGCAAAAAAATAAAAATAATAAAAAATAAAAATCAAACCTGGAAGCCCAGGCGCCTCACTTCATTCTTCCACCATTAACCTTTTCCAAGGTTAACGAAGCCTGCTAGTAATCAGGGAATTTCGCTTCGCTCAATTCCCTATTTCCGCTCAACCATCAAACTTGAAAACCTAATCTTCTAACCTCGTTCTTCCACATGAGCCCGATTTTCATCAGGTCGTTGGTGAATTTTGCCGAGATTTTGTATGTTTTCTTGTACAAGTCGTAGTCAATAAGCCCCATTGCCTTCATCGGCGTGAGGATTCTGTCGTAGAACTGCCTTTTATTGTAGCCAAGCTTCACCTTTTTGCCCTTGTAAGGCGGAACGTCAAGAACAGCCTCGTATTTGTTTTCGTGAAGCTGGGTGGCAAACATGGACATTATGCTTTTTGAAACCTCCCCTCCGTTCTCAATCATATATTTGACTAGCTCTTTGGCGACGATTTTCTGCTGGGAAGTCGAGAAAATAACCTCGAAAATGTCATCTGGAAGATTGAATCTGTCGTATAAAATAACCATACTATATGCACCCCCTTGTTGTCAAAACATCAACTACCAGTATATAAATCTTAGTATTCCTGTGGCAAGTAGTGAATTCTCCCACATGACAGCAAAGCATGGAACGAAACATTTATATACAAGTTATAGCTTCAATATCCCAGTATACATAAATATGACATTTGGATATTGCACCCAACTGATGCAATATGACTCACTCACAATGGCACAGGCTCTCTTCCTGTTTCTTACCACCACCCCCAACACAAACTCAAAGAGAGCCTGTTCATATTCATCATTTCACAGATATTCATGCTCATTAAAAAATAAAAAACAAAATCAAAAAAACGGGTTTGACCAAAGGGAAAGGAGGTAAAGCAAAATGGACTTAATCGTCAAAAATGCGCTGAGCAATCAGTCGCAGAATGTGGATGAATTGGAAGTGGGGCATGCCAACATAAAGGTAATTGGTGTTGGAGGCGCCGGCAACAATATGGTGAGCTGGCTTTTCAAAAAGGGAATTAGGGGAGCTGAAGTTATTGCCTGCAATACAGACAAGCAGCACCTTGACATTTCTGAATCTGACAAGAAGTTCCTTATTGGAAGGGACGTGACAAGAGGGCTTGGCTGCGGAGGCTACCCGCAAAAGGGAGCAGAAGCAGCCCAGGAAAGCATAATGCAGTTGAAAGAGGCATTGAGAGGATCAGACATGGTATTTGTCTGCGCGGGAATGGGAGGTGGAACCGGAACAGGAGCAGCGCCAATAGTTGCTGCTGTCGCGAAAGAAACCGGCTCTATAGTTATCGGAACAGTGACAATGCCATTCAACATTGAGAGGGCGCGAGTTGACAAGGCAGAATTCGGCTTGCAGCAGCTTAGGAATGCTTGCGACACAGTGGTCGTTATCGACAACAACAGGCTGGTTCAGATTGCCGGCAATTTGCCTGTCCAGCAGGCATTTGCAGTTGCCAACGAGCTGGTTGCAACAATGATAAAGGGAATTGTGGAAATAATTGCAGTGCCATCGCTTGTCAATCTCGACTACGCTGACGTCAAGGCAATAATGTCAAACGGCGGAGTAGCTGCGATTGGAATCGGAAGCTCTGACACAACCAACAGGGTTGACGAGGCAGTCAAGGGAGCGTTGTCAAACCCATTGCTTGAGATAACCTACAAGGGAGCGACAGGCGCGCTTATTCATGTTGAAGGCGGACCTGACCTGACTCTCGACGAGATTAACAGGGTTGGAGAGCTTGTAACGGAGTCGATGGATGAAGACGCAAACGTCATCTGGGGAGCGAGAGTGAATGAAGACATGAAGGGCAAGATAATGGTAATGACCATTGTCACTGGAGTGTCAAGCCCCTGGCTGCTCGGCAAGCCAAATCCAAGGCAAGCAAGCGCTAATGCGCATCACTTCAACAGGGAACTCGGAATCGAGACACTGTAAAGCCCTTACCGGGCTTTTTTTATTTTTTTATTTAATTTTTATTTAATTATAACTAAATCATAGCTGACAAGAGTCGACACACACACCATATGATGTCCGGGTTAATGAGGGGATTGCGTATTCGAGATATTTTTTCTCAGGTTAGAATATATTGCGAGGGATATTATGAATTAGCCAGGAATTGTGTCAATAACTATCCAATAACTGAAAAAAGGGCGCAAAAGAAAGCAGATGCTCCTGAAAAAGAGCCTCACAATACTCCTTTCATCGCAGTTGAGATTGACAAGAACATAGAATATGCTGCGCAGCATAACAGCCCGCTTAACTGCGTTCTGGTTCGCTTCCGCGACGAGCGCGCAATAGATGAAATATTCGCGTTGCTTAAGGAAGGTTTCCACGGAAACAACGGCTGTTATCCGAGCAACGAGCTGAGGAAGATAGGAAACTTTGAGATAGGTGTGCTTGCTCACAATAATGAAGCATCAGTATATGGCACACTTGTGGGAATTATGGAATATGTCAACTGCCTGAACCCAAAGAACATTGCCTTTGCCGCAGGCGTTGGCGCTTACAAGAAAGGAGACCAGCGCTGGGATTTGATACAGAAAGCGCAGAAGTCGATTTTCAATTTTAACGATGATGAAAAATTAGCGCTAAACCTTGAGAAGATTATTGCCAAGCAGCCAAAGCCTAATGCCGACGATACAAAAGAGGCGGTGGCGATACTGCAAAAGAATTATGATGCGCGAACAAAAGAGATTGAGGCGCTTAAGAAACAATATTCAGGCACTGCAGCTTAATAAGATTTTTATATTTTTATAATTTGTCTGGAGCTATTTTTTCTTCCTTGCCTGATTTCATGTCGCGAACTACAACCTTTTTCTGCTTGAGCTCCTCTGGACCCACGATTACAACTTTCTTTGCGCCGATTGTTGAGGCGAATTCGAGTTGCTTGCCAAGTTTCCTTGACATCAAATCAGTTTCTGCTGAGAATCCTTTTTTTCGCAAATCTTCTGCGATGCTTCTTGCTTTCTTTGCCATCTTGGCATTGACAGGCGCAATGTAGAAATCAACTCCTGCATCAGGTTTTGGCAAGAGCCCTTTTGCTTCAAGCAGCAGCTTCAAAGTTGAGTAGCCGATTGCAAATCCAACTGCCTCGCATCTGTCGCCGCCAAAAAGCTCAACCATATCATCATATCTTCCGCCGCCTGCAATTGCCCTTAAATTTTCATCCCTGTCGTAGCACTCAAACACAGTTCCTGTGTAGTAAACCAAGCCTCTTGCCACAGAAAGGTCAAGCTCAACAACATCGCTGTCAAGATACTGCGAAATGTTCTCGAGTTCAGCCAATCCGCACATTGCCTCTGCGTTCAGCTTCATTTTCTTCAGCTTTGCAATAACAGCGCCGGGTTTTCCCTTTATTTTCACCAAATCCTTTATTTTCTCGCGCGCAATCGAATTTAGTTTTTCCGCAGCAAGCAAATCATCCAGCTCATCTTCTGTGATTTTTCTTGCCTTGTCAATTATCTTCAGCGTCTCGCTTATCCCATCCTTTGCCCTTGGCAGGATGTCTGCAAGAATTCCTGAAAGAAGCTTCCTGTTGTTTACTTTTATGACAAAATCTCTCGCTTTCAAGCCAAGGTTTCGCATGCAGTCTGCGCACATGCTTATGATTTCTGCGTCTGCCTCTGGCATTCCGGAGCCGAAGAGCTCGACGCTAAGCTGGTAAAATTCCCTGTCTCTCCCCTTTTGAGGCGCCTCATAGCGCCACATCTTGTCAAACGCGAACCACTTGACTGGCTTTGCGAGCTCTTTCTGCCTTTCGACAAAAAGCCTTGTTATCGGAACTGTTAAATCAAACCTGAGCCCAAGCTCTTCTGCCTCTTTCTTTTCACCCTTTTTCTCAAACACAAAAATCTGCTGCTTGATTTCCTCTCCTGATTTTGCAGTGAGCAGCTTCAAAGTTTCAATTGCAGGAGTCTCAACCTCGCTGAAGCCATAGCTCTTCGCTGTTTTCTTGAGGCTGCACGCTACCTTTTTCAGCTGTTCTTTCTCAGCCGGGTAAAAATCGGCGGTTCCCTTTACTGGTTGAAATTTTGTTGCCATAACAGAACAAGTTAAAAACTTGGTTTAAATAAGTTTCGTGCTATTCGTCAGTTAAGAATGTCTTCCGCAGAATCGATTGAATATTTTGCGTCGTTCAGAACCAACAACTCTGTGAAATTCTCGCGGGGCATTCTTGCAACATCATTTCGGTTTATCAGCTTGATTGGCCTGCCTGCCATCAATGCAGTCGCAAGGTCAAACACGCTTCCCTCGCTTCCCGGGTACCAGTGGCAGTGCGCTTCTGAGGCTTCTGCAACTTCTCCCCTGTGCCGCAGGCAGATGTTGAGCCCATTCGGGTCTTTTTGGTATTCTGCGTCAGGGTCTGGAAAGTTGACTTTATTGCCCGCTGCCATTTTTTCAGCGACATACCTGCGAATCTTCTGCTCCTCTTCTGGATGAAGCTCCCTGAGTTTTCTGACAGGACAGATTACATATATTGTATTTTCTTCCCCTTTTCCCTGCCAGTCAACAGCAGGCAATGACTCCCCTTTTCTGCAAATCTCATCAATTGACAGGATGACGTTAGTGTAGCTCTTGATTGGCGTTGGCTGCGCTTTTTCCCTGTTCGTCAGCAGAATCCGCTTGTTTGCCATAAACGCCATTCCAAAATAAGAGAGAATTTCCTTGTCTGCTGGCTTCCATTCTATCCTGATTTCGTCAGCATTTTTTATCTTATGCATTGTGTCGTGATATCTCTCCAGAAACTTGTAGAGCAAGCCGCAGTCTCCGCAATAGAGAACGTCGCTATTTATTTCCACGATTTTCTTGTCGAGGGTTTGCGTTTTGTTCACGCATTCATCTCCTTTTCAACTCTTGATTTTAACAAAGCATACCTGTCAATAGTTGCCTGAAATGACAGCACATAATCTCTTGTTGTTGGAAGTCCTTTTGTCTTGTCAATTCCTTGCGGAACAACTGCGCCTGCAGGAAACTGCTTTTTCGTCAAGTCAATTTCCTTTCCATCAATGTTGTTGAAATAATGAGAAACTTCTTTGCCATTGACATTCACTGGCGCCCATACAAGCTTCCCGCCAAAATAATCATTGACTATGCATGCTGTGACTGCGCACTGCCCAAACGCAGGATTTTCAGGAGTCCAGCCGGCAGCATCAGAGCTTGTCTCTTTTGTCCAGCATTTTTCAAGAATTTGTTCAAGTTTGGCAATTTCCATCGTCTTCACCCCATGTCTTAACTGCGGAGTAGCTTCAAAACCAAGTTCGTTATTTAAGCATTATTAGAGCGAGGAATATAGTTTGTAGAATATATTTCAACAATACAAACTTTTTTAAGTGAATTGAGACAACTTTATTGCAAGGGGCTGTGGTCCAACTTGGTTAAGATTCACCCTTGGGGCAACCAAATTTGAATGTTCCAAACTGGGTGCGATCGGAGTTCAAATCTCCGCAGCCCCATTTATTATTTACAGAATTATTTCTTCTTGTTTATTTCTTTTTATTCCTTCCTCTCAGCTGAACTTTTTCCAGCCTTGAGAGAACGCTCTCTGCGTCAGAATAGTTTTCTTTGTAGCTGGCAATTGCAGCTTCAATGCAGCCTGGATAGATTTCGTGATGGGCTGATTCAAGAGCCCTGTCAAACAAATGCAGGTCAACTGCCTTGTCCTCGATTTTATCTGAGAAAAAACTCAAGCCAAAGTCAATGAAATTAATCCTGTTCCCGCTCAGAATCATGTTTGAAGTTGTCAAGTCAGCGTGAACAATGCCGTTTGAGTGCAGCTGCGCGATTCTTTTTCCAACTTCCCTGCTGTATTCAATTGGATTTTTGTGCAGGATGTCCTTGAGCTTTGTTCCCTGCAAAAAATTCATCTCAATCTTCATTGACTTGTCGCAGAAGTTCTGCAGCAACGGCGCAGGAAATCCAACTTCCTGCAATCTCTCGAGGATTTTTGCTTCCCTTCTCGTCCTCGCAGCCCTAAGCCTTTCGTCTATGTCAGGAAGGCGATAGCCCTTGCTAACCCTGTCCTTGACAAGCTTTGTTCCGTCGCGGAAAAGCTTTGCCTCTGCTCCCTGCGCTATTAGCTCTGCCATGATGCCGTGATGAATAAGACTATTTTTAAATGTAACTAAAATCCAATTGAGAATTATTTTTTGTAGTATTTGCAGAGATTTTTGCAATATTTAATCACAGGGTCTACTACCTCAGTCACTCTTTTATACATCTCTTCTCCGCAGTCGGTTTTAAGTTTTGCCAGCTCTATCACGCTCAAATATACTATGCTTGCATAAAAGGGGTCTCTGGGAATCCCTGCTGGCAAACTTTCTATCAAGGATAGGGCTGTCGCAGCATCTTTTTCTTTTATGCTGTTGTTAATTGCCTTAGCAAACTGCAGTCTAGTTTCCAATGACAGATTATCCCCTTTAGAGTCTTGTGTCATAGTTACTATTTAATAGTGATTGCTATAAAAACCTTTCGCTCAGAAACTATAGTTGAAATATTGCTTCCTGAACTCACTGCTGCTTCTGCTCAGGAGCTGCTTCAACAGGCGTCTCTGATTTTTGCGCGGCCTCTTGCATTTGCTCTAACTTTGCTTCCTGCTTTGCATCGACTTTTCCCTCGGCAAAAACAGGCGGCTCTGCGGTTTCGGGCAGGATTAGCGCCCATCTTATCTCAGAAACAGCAATAGGATACATTTTTCTCACAGTGTCTGCGAGCGCTCTCTGCAGCCTGCAGCTCAATATCTCGTCAAAAACTCCTTCGAGAGTCAGCTTGCCGACAAACTGCGGCAGCTTCTGCATTATTGTCTTTCTTATGTTTGCCATCACTGCGCCTTTTGGGCTGCCTCTTGTTATCAGGAATGGCTTTACCCTCATAACCTTGCCGTCAGAAGTCACGACTCTTATGGATTCCTCGACTCTTTCCTTGCCCTTTCTGCCCATCCTTCGGACAGCAGCAGGGCTTATCCTGTATTCAACAAGCTCTGTGTTAAGTTTTTCCCCTATTCTGTTTATAATCTTGAATTTGAGGTTTATGCTCTGCTTCTGCGGCTCTCCTGTCAAAACCATCATGCTGACTTCAACAGTCCTGCCAACTGCGGCATTTGGATCTGCGAGGTAGCTCTCTCCAATAATCTGCTCGTTGAACATCTTAGGAGCGACAATAGAAACCCATCTTTTCTTCACAATAGCTTTCTGGGAAGGCTTTGCAACTGGGCGTTTCTTCTCTTCAGACTTCTCTTCTGTTTTCTCTGCTTTCTTTTCCTTTTCAGCCATGTAATCCCTTTGAGAAGTGGGTGGTTTAAAAAGCTTGCGGAGTCTGCCTTCTTTGCAAATAATCTCCAGGCACGCTGCGCGATCGAATCTTGATGATAAACTCGCGCCACTGATCGTTTAGCAAGGGCGTGGCAATATCGTCTCCTTCCTCCTTTATCATCTTGAAACCTTCTGCTATCATTTCTCCATAACTTTTATAGCTTGATGGATCAGAATCCACATTAGGATTGTTTATTTTTCTTCTTTCATACATCTGTCCTATGCAGTCAGGGCAAAGCTTCTTTTGTCTTTTAGCGTTAACTTTGTGGTTGTCGCCAGAATAGTAATCTTCACCAAAGGGCAAATTGACTTTCCAATAGTCGCCTCCTCGCACTTGGGTGTAAACATTATAAAAAAGATCATTGCAGTTCTTGCAGACGCTAAGCTCTTTCCGCTCCTTGGCTATTTTTTCGTTTGCAAGCTTTTTAATGCGCCGCATTTCTTTGGCGCTGAACATCGGCTTGAGAAGATTGATTTCCAGCATTTTGCTCCACCGTGCGTCATTTCTCAGAATTGTACTCCTTCAGCATCTTCTCAACAAAAGAGCTGTGGCGGTGAAGTATAATGTTAAGATAGCCGTCATATTCTTTTTTGTACTCTTCAACATCACGTTCTCTGTTTAGAGGGCGCATAAGTTCTTTTACTTCAGAAAATAATTCTGGATTCTTCTCTTCGATAGTTTGTTTCAACAATTTTAAGAATCTACTCCTCACATTCCTCTTGGAAATTAACTCCTCAAAAGTTTTTGGAAAAGATTCGCCAGCCAGTTCCATGCCCAATGAAGAGAGGTAGTTGCCGATTAGTTTTCTTTGGTAGTCATCTCTTTTATCTAAATGGTCTCGTTTTAGTCTGATGTATGTGGCGAATGGACCAAAATGATTATCAGCATTCACTGCTGATATGAATGCTTCATAGTGCGGGTCATTAACGCGCTCAATTAGCGATTCGGCAGAAACCTCAAGTTTATCCAACAATTGTTTATTAGACTCGCCGAACAGCTTTATGCATTGGTCGACATATACGGTTCTTTTATCTTCCATATAGCATTCTGTTCTGCAAAAATATGAACGACAAAAATTGTAGAAATCCCGATCAAACCATGCATTAACTTCAGAAGCGATCATTTTTCTTTTATTATTATTTGCAAGAAAATCAAGTTCATCGAATAAAACACCATATTTTTTCATGGAAATATGATCGCTTATCAAATCGCCAAGTTTTGCATTAAGTAAGAAAACCTCATTCAAAGCCGGCATGCGTGCCCAAGGAAATTCTTTTTTTAATTCCCGGTCAATTTTGACGCGAAGCTCAACATATTCCATTCTTCCTTTCAGGTATTCGTAGGCATTTTGAGAGCCGCAGTAGTGCTGCTGCTTGAGCTCCTTGATTGCATCAGCCAGGACATTCAGCTTTTCTCGCCTGTTTTCTTCACCCACCATATGCAACTACTAAGAAGTGATGGTATTTAAAGCTTATTCTTGACAGAACTATTGGCACTTAGAACTTAGATATCCAATTCCTTGACGTCCTTTGCGTGCGAGAGAATGAAGTCCTTTCTTGGCTCAACTTCCTCGCCCATGAGCATCGAGAAAACCTCGTCTGCCTGCACAGCATCCTCTATGCGAACCTGCTTTAGCATTCGAACAGCAGGGTTCATTGTGGTGTCCCAGAGCTGAATTGGGTTCATCTCTCCAAGTCCTTTGTAGCGTTGGATAGTTATGCCCCTGCCGCCTTCTGCGGTTTCTTCTTTAGTTTCCCCACTGCTTTCTCCGGCTGCCATTGCTTCAGCAGCTGTTGTTGCGCCGCCTGCTCCAAACTCTTTCAAAATCTTTGCCTTTTCCTCGTCGTTGTAAGCATAAATTATTTTTTTGTGCTTTTCAATCTTGTAAAGCGGAGGCATTGCCAGGCAGATTCTTCCTGTTTCAATCAACTGGGGCATAAATCTGTAGAAGAATGTGAGCAGGAGGCAGGAAATATGGTTGCCGTCAACGTCCGCGTCTGTCATCACGACAATCTTGCCATACCTCAGCCTTTTGATGTCAAACTCCTCTCCGACTCCTGTGCCAATCGCAGTTATCATTGTCGCGATTTCATTGTTGTTGAGAACTTTTATCATTCTTGCTTTCTCAACGTTGATTATCTTTCCTCTGAGAGGAAGAATAGCCTGAAATTCCTTGTTGCGAGCCATTTTTGCGCTGTTGTGAACAAATACGCCTGATGCCAAAGCAAAATTATGCGTTTCAGGAACTTCAATGTCATAGACATCAATATTTTCCTGCAGCGGAACAGTCTCTTTTATTTTATGATTGAAGTTTTTGATGGCTTCCTCTAGCCTTGCTTTATCGTTTTTGAAAAAACGCTCACTGAAAGTATCATAAGACAGCATATTTTTGTTGCCGAATTGATTTCTTAAATTTTCAAACTCATTGACGTCAATTGAATTGTGGGCATCGTGAACTAATTTCAGCAACTTCGCGGTATTGATGTAATACGTCTTGTCATATGCCTTTTTGCGTATTCTTTCCCTGAATTCAGGCGTTTTCCTCAATTCAGCCAGCTTCTTCAACACTTCCGGGCGCATGAAATTTTGTCGAGCTAGCAGTGCGTGCATTGCCATATGTTCTTTTCCTGGCAGCCTGCAAAGATTTGTGGGGTTGTTGTTTAGTTTGTTGAAATCTTTATGATGCCTGTGCGCCCCATCAAGTTTGTTGTAGATACTGTTTCTGAGATTATACTCGTCTGCCAAAAGATGCGTGAATAACCATCGATTATCACGCGGGTCAAATACCATTTCATACCCATCTATTGTTATCCGCTTGCCTATTTGTGAGATCTGCTTTGCAAGAGGCATGAACGAATCGCTGGCGGCAAGTTCTACTGCAGGTTTGTAGCTCCCGTCCCTGAGCATAAACAAGTGGTCCGGAGTGCAGATAACTTCTTCATCATTATCAAGGACAAGCTTGATGACTTCAGCATTTGTTCTTGTTTTTCTCGGGTTCAAAATTTTTTGCATTCCTATCCTGCCGTCTTTCAGAATCGTATAACAATAATGCTCTTTCCCTTGCTTATGCTCTTCAACAAGTTCCTTCAAAGTAAGGTTTCTTCCATCTGCCAGCGCAATTTTTGTGTCTCCAGAAAAACAGCCGCCAGCAGAGTCTCCCTCAACCAAGAACAGCTCGCTCTTCTCAACATCATTTGTGGAGCAGTCAGCAAGCTTGCCTGGAAGAACAGCTGTTTCAAGGGCGCTTTTTCTTCTTACAAGCTCCCTTGCCTTTCGCGCAGCTTCTCTTGCCCTTGCCGCGTCAACGCATTTGCCTAAAATTGCTTTTCCAGAAGCAGGATTTTCCTCGAGAAAGCTCGTGAGAGCCTCGTTCACAACGCTGTCAACAATTCCCTTTATCTCGCTGTTGCCAAGCTTTGTCTTTGTCTGCCCCTCGAACTGCGGATTTGGAACCTTGACAGAAACAATCGCAGTCAAGCCCTCCCTGAAATCATCTGCAGTCAGGGAAAATTCTTTTGAAACCAGATTTTGTTTTTCAGCATAGTTGTTCAGTGCGCGAGTCAGGGCTGTCTTGAACCCGGAAAGATGGGTTCCGCCTTCGTGAGTGTTTATGTTGTTGGCAAAACTGAATGACTGCTCAGCGTATCCGTCATTGTACTGCATTGCCACTTCAACAGTGATGTTGTCCCTTTCCTTTTCAAAATAAAGAATCGGGTTAAGTGCATTCTTGCTCTTGTTCAGCTGCTCGACAAATTCCTTTATTCCGCCGTCGTGCTTGAATGTCTCGCTCTTTCCTGTTATTTCATCATTAAAAACTATTTCAATTCCCTTGTTAAGGTAAGAAAGCTCCTTCAATCTTGTTGCGATAGTCTCATAGTTGAATTCAATTGTTTCAAAAATCTGGGAGTCTGGCTTGAAAGTTATTGTTGTTCCATTGCCTTCAGCAGCTCCAACTTCAATAACAGCAGTTGTCGGAACCCCTCTTGCGTATTCCTGCCTGTATAGCTTGCCATTCCTCCTGACTTCTGCAATAAGCTTCTCAGCCAGGGCGTTTGTTACAGAAACCCCGACCCCGTGCAGTCCTCCAGAAACCTTGTAAACCCCTTTCTCAAACTTTCCGCCTGCGTGCAGCATTGTAAGCGCAATCTGGAGCGCAGGAATCTTGTGTTTTGGGTGGATATCAACAGGAATGCCCCTTCCGTTGTCTTCCACAGAAAGAAAGCCATCTTTCCTTATGATTACAATAATCTTTGTGCAGAAGCCAGCCATTGCCTCGTCAACAGAGTTGTCAATGACTTCGCAGGCAATGTGGTAGACTCCTCTTGCGTCTGTGCTTCCAATGAACATTCCTGGGCGCTTTCTCACTGGTTCCAAGCCTGCGAGCACCTGGATTGTCTCTGCTGTGTATTCCTTTGCAGCTTCTGCTGTCCGCTTGCTTTTCTCAGTTGGAGTCATTTTTTTGAGATTGATTTTGCTGAGCTCTGTTTTTATTCCCAACACTATTTTGTGTTAGTTATTGACGAGAAAATTCACCCAATTTGTCTCGTTAATAATCAATAAAAAGCCGCTTTTCTATATAAATCTTGCGATTGTGATTTGGGGTTATAGAGCGTATAAACGCTTATTTTTGGGGTTTTGGCGTTTCAGCAATAAATTTTATACACATAAATACACATAAAATCAAATCATCCCAAGCAGCAGCCCAATCAGATAGCCCACCACAGCAGCTGCGGTTCCGATTAAAGCAAGCTCAATGCCCTCTTTTTTCCAGTCTCCAACTGTTATTTTTGCCTTTGTGGCTCCTGCTGCGAACAGCACAAGAACTGCGATAACAAGCGAAGCAACCATCGCAGGCCTGACTGCCATGAAAAAGAATGGAATAATTGGAATGAGAGAGCCGATAAATGCAGCGATGCCAACTCTTACCCCTGATTCAAGCGGGTTTTCATATTCTTCAGGATAGAGGTTAAGCTCATCTTTCATCATCGTCTTAACCCAGACTCTTTTATTGGAAGTTATTTTGTTTACAATTTTTTCCAGAAGCCCGCCCCTGAATCCTTTTTTTGCGTAAATTTCGCGGATTTCTCTTTTCTCTCTTTGCGGCGTGGTTTCAACTTCAAATTTTTCCTTTTCAAGCTCGCTTTTGTAGTAAGAGTAGGCTGCTTTTGTCGACGTATATGCAACAGCGCCCATTGATATGGACTCTGCAAAAGTCGCGGCAAGCGCGGCAATAAGAACAACTTTTGTTGTGGCTGTCGCGGCAGCAACTCCTAAAACTATTCCAAGAACATTCACCAATCCATCCTGCCCGCCAAGAATGAATTCCCTCAGTTTTGGAGCAATAGCTCCTCCGTGGGGCTCTTCCTGCTGCAAAGGCATCATTCTTGCCATTTTTCCTCTTTTTTCTCAGTTATTTCAGGAGATGCTTATATAATTTTTTAAATAGTTGGTAATTGCGAATGAAATCCGGTTTGTAATCTTGGTAAACCCGCATCACAAAATCATACCGCTTATCTAGCCACCCCTCGCGTATCTCGAACTGGTTTAGCACTGTGCTAAGGTCTTTGATATCCCTTCTATCGAATCGTTTAACTTTTGATATGATTATGTCATACAAATCCATGACTTTCAGGTTGATGTGTTTAAACGCAGCTCCCTTGAAATCCGCAGCTCTGTTAGCAAAATCGGGAATGTTAGTCAAAGCGGCCATTTCAGTGCTGCTGAACAAATGCAAATCTTTTTCGGGAATGGCTAGCTTTGCAGCTGTTTCTCTGGCGCACTTATCAAATGCGCTTTCCCTGTTTGTTATGTATGCAAGGTCGATATCTTCTGAAAAGGGCTTTGCGTTAAATAGCCCCAACGCGGTCCCGCCAACGCTAATCACGGTGACTTGGTAATCTATCACATCGTCAATCCTTTTTAGAAATTCGAGCAGCACCCCTTTATCGAATTTGTTTTTCATTGGCAGCACGAATATGCGTGGGCAAATCCTTCATAAGTAAACCTTCCTAAAACATTCCAAAGTTTTTCTTCTGGAAGCTGGGCTGTTTTTAGAACTTCTTCAATATTTGGCGCAGTGCTTGCCCTAAGGATAATGTGCTCGTTGTCATCCCTGTTGGATTTAAGAATCGCCAATGCGTGTTCCAATCCATCTGGAATTTTATGCCCATTATGCTCCTTAAACAAGCGGTGCGTCATCTGTAGAATGTAGCCCATCTCATTTGCAAGACAGCACTTAACTGCTTCATTAGCCAATTTTTCATAACTTACTTTATTTTTGTATAGAATGATGGGAATGCCATAAATTAATCTTGGCTCTTCGCCATATTTCAATATTTTGATTATCAAGTCTTCTGTTGGGTATATGGACCAGCGCCTGTTTCTTTCGGCTGGCACGTTTGTAAGCCCAACGCCTCGCTCTACTGCATTGTAAAGGATTCGCTGATGCAGATTGTTTTTTGCGTAGTGTTTGGCTCTGCAAGCGTAGCTCATGTAATTTTATTGGTTTTTCTTCTATTTAAATCTTTTCAAAATCTCGCTGTATTATTTATGATGCTCCTTCTCGTTCTCGTGCCTGCAGTACATCCAAATCAAAATAATCACTGCGATTGCGCCGAACAAAATCGCGAGGGTGATTAAGCTGGGACATAGTTTGTATGCATATGCAATTGCTCCCAGCGAAACCAATGCAAACAAGGCTGAAATTATCGCAAGCAGTTTCCTTCCTTTTTCATAACGGCTCTTTTTCTTGCGCCAGAGCATTGCAAGGCAATACAAAACTGCGCAAAGCCCTCCAATAGCAACAATAATCCAGTTTGGCGAGCAGAGTTTTTCGCCAGGAACCTGCCCGGGAATTTCTCCAACAGGAGCTTGTCCTGCTTCTCCTGCCTGCTGGCCAGCAGCCAGGGATGCATTGCAACTCATCAGCTCATTTGGCTTTGTTGCGTTTGTTCCGCAAAGATTAAAGTCATCGCAGGCTCTTGTCTTGATTCCCCCTGCAGAGCATTTGCTCCAGTCGCCGCACACCCATCTCTCAGCGCATTCTGGAACTTCATATCCGCCGCCACCGCCTCCTCCACCTCCCCCTCCGCCGCCAGTGCTGCCTGTGCCGCCAGATGGCGTTGTTGGAGCATTTACTTGCAAAGTCACGTTATTGCTCTGCGCGCTTGCTCCATCAGAATCCCAGGCTGTGAAAATTATTGACGTTGTTCCTGTCCAGCCAGCCGAAGGAGCCATGGTCACGTTGCCTGTTGCGTTGTTTATGATTACGTTGATGTTTGCAGGCGTTGTGGAGCTGTAGTTCAAGTCGTCTCCATCAGCATCAATGAACCTTGCTGCGATGTTTATTGTTTTGTTTGTGTCCTTGTCCCAGCTTTGGCTTGAAATGGTTCCATTTGTCACTGGCGCGCTGTTTTGTATTGTTACATTTGCATTTACTACAGTTCCATTCGCATAGCCGTCATAAGGAATCACAGTGCAGTTCCATTTTTCTCCTTTTGTTGTCACGCTGCTATCCAGGGTGTTGTAGCTTGTTGAGTATGGTCCACTTGGTGTTGCATTCAAGACATTGTTTTTGTACCATTTGAATGTGTAGTTGATGCTGTCGCCGTCTGCATCAGTGTGACTTGTCACATTGCACAAAATATTGTCGTTTGTTTTTGGCGAGATTGGCGTTAGCGAGATTATGATGACAGGCAGGCTGTTTGCCTGAGTTGTCGCTGTGTCATTTACCCAAGTCGCGTTTCTGTTTCCGTAGTTGTCTGTCGTTCTTGTTTGTATTGTGTAGTTTGTTCCTCTTGTAAGATTTGTAGCATTGTAGTAGTTTGTTGGCGCAGAGACATTTGTGTTGAAGACTCCGTTAAGCCAGACTTCTGTGTGGTTGAAGTCGTCATCTACAACAGGATTAGGATTTGTCCAGTTCCAGTATATCCACGACAAATTGTATGAAGTTTCATTGAGTCCCGTGACTGTTGCTGGCGGGATTGTGTCCTGAACAGTCAGGAAGTGTGTTTTGTAGCTTGAGGAATAGTTTTCAGTGGCAGGATATGCTGCTGTGTAGTTGTAGATGCTGGTTGAGTTCCAGGTTGTTGTGTTTTGCAGCGAGTTCAAGCCTGAGTTTATCGGCGAGCCGTTAAGATAAAGCTCAATGTAGCCGCTTGCCGGCGTGATAAGCGTTGCATTCGTTGTCACTGCGCTTTTTCTTTCAATGGCTATGTTTCCTGAGACACTGTTCAACGTCAAATTAATTTCGCTGTTTGCTCTGTTTATCACAAAGTTGAAATAATCCTCCGCGTATTCATATATTGCAGTCCTGCTTGTGTTGCAGATATAGCTGTGATTTCCTGCTGGCAGACTGATTTGCTGGTTGTATTCAGTTGCTGTCACGTTGTTTCCGTTTCTCCAAAGCGTCAAACTTGTTTCTGGATTGTCGCAGCTGCAGCTCGCGTTGATTGTGAGTGATTGAGTGTAGTTTTGCGGCGGTGATGGATCAAAGGACAGCGTGCAGTTTGCCACGTCAAGAGGAGTTATGAGCAGAATTTTTGAAGCCATTGCTGCAGTATAGTTCTGTGTTTCTGTGTTGTTGCAGGTGTAGTTGTAGCTTCCAAGCGGAAGGGTTGCATTGTTTGGGTTGCTGACAGGGCCTGTATCATTCCTGTACAACGAAACGCTGACTTGGTCGGTGTTTGCCGAACAACTCACATTTGTCTGCGAGCCTCCATCTTTTACTGTCCAGCCTGGCTGCGCAATAAGGCTGAGCACAGGATTTGCCTGGTTGACTGTGTAGCCAACTGTCCCGCTGGTTGCATCGGTGTAGTTTTCTGTGACAGAGGAGTTGCATATGTATGTGTAGTTATTTACTCCGAGCAGCGTTGGAATTTTGTTTTCAGCAACAGTAACATCTTCCCCACCTCTCCAGAGCTTTGCCTCTCCGCCTGTTTCTGTATTGTCGCAGGAGCAGCTTGCGTTGACAGTTCCATTGTATATTACTGAGCCAGCAGGATCAAAGCCAAGCGAGCAGGTTGGTATTAGCTGGCTGATATTCAAAATGCTGCTTTGCGCAGCTGGCGCAGAATAGTTTTGGGTTGTTGTTGCATTGCAGCTGTAGTTGTAGCTTCCTGCGGCAAGCGTGACATAAACTCCATTCTGACTGTCAACATTTGTTCCGTTTCTGAACAGTGTAGGAATTATCTGCTGAGTTGAGGAGTTGCAACTGACATTTATTGGCGTTCCATATGCCTCGCTTATGCTCGGCTGTATTGTGAGCGAAAGATAGGATGCTGCCTGCGTAACATTAAGCAGCCGTGTAGGGCTCGCGCCAGCAGTGTAGTTCTCGCCGCCTGTTGTGTTGTAGACATAATAGTATTCTCCGACTGCAAGAGTTTGCAGGATTCCATTTTCGCTGTTTGCATCACTCCCGTTTCTCGAAAGGTTGAATGTCAAATCCTGACTGTCTGCCAGCGTTGTCCAGCCTGTTGCGTTGCTCTGCGTTTCGTAAACTATTATCTTGTCGCTTTCATCGCCATTCAGGCTGAGTTTTATGTTTGACGACGGATCTGCCTTGCTGATTGTGTAGAGCGAGCTGTTGACAGCATAGCTGTAGTTTTGCGTTGCTGTTGAATTGCAGGTGTAGTTGTAAGGTGTTGCGCTGGCTGCGAGCAAAACAAATTGATTGTTGCTTCCAGTCACATCTTGTCCGTCTCTCCACAGCTTTGCCTCTCCGCCTGCTTCAGGATTTGTGCAGGAGCAGCTGGCGTTGACTTGAGTTCCGTATGTTTGCGGGGATAGTTTGTCAAATACAAGAGAGCAGGTTGGAGTTGCCTGAGTTATAATCAGTATGCTGCTGTTAGTTGCAGGTGCAGTGTAGTTTTGAGTCGCTGTTGCGTTGCAGCTGTAGTTGTAACTGCCTGCTGCTAATGCGGCTGTTTCATAAGTTTGCGCTATCAGCGAGCCGTTGCGATAAAGTTGAGGGGAGATTTGCGGCGTGCTTGAGGTGCAGTTGGCAGTTGTTGGCGTGCCATATCCAACTGTTGTTGAAGGGGTTATGTTGAGAGCCAAGCTTGAAGCTGCCTGCTGCACGACATAATCAAATGCATCGCTGGTCGTCCATTGATTTACTGTATCATTTGTGTGAGACTTCCAATAATAGTTTCCTGCTGCAATCGGTCCGTAATTGTAGAATGATTTGTTGCCAACATTTCCTGTCCTTGAATAGTTTGCCGCAGAGCCTGTGAAATTATGCTCAAATCTGACTTCGCTTATTCCTGCATCATCTGTCCATGTTATGTTGAACTGGTAGCTCGCTGTCGGCGAGTATGTTGCTGGCGATGTAGGGTAGGTTTTGTTGAGGGACCAGGATGGATATTGGTCAAGTTGAATAATTATTGGCGTGCTGTCTTTTATTGTGATATTTCGCGAGGGATTCACAGTCAAAGTCATGTTCTGCGCCTGGTTTGCAGTTGTCCAGTTTATGTTAACATTTACCAGTCCATCAAACCCAGTTGTTCCACTCCAAATTTCTGCGCCTGTGCTGTTTGTCACATTCACGAGCTTTCCAGCAAGTGGATTCCCAGAGTAGTCACTGACATAAACCGGATAGAAGCGCGAGAAGGTGCCTGAACCTATAGCGACGGTTGGAGGCATTGTGACGTTGCCGTGGAAGTATGTAATGCCACTCGTACTAACATCTATTGCAATCATAGTTGATATATTGTTCTGGCTAGTGAAGTTGACGATTGGCGAATTGAAAGGAGTGCTGTAAGACTCAAACCACACTGTTGTCAAATTTGAATTTGAAATAATGTTTGATGAATTGCCTTGAAATCGCGAGGTACCTGCGATTCTTGAGACAATAAGGCGATTAGCCGAATATTGTTGTGCATATACTGTTGCAGTGAACGAAGAAGAATTTATTATATTTGTAGAATTTTCTGCAAAATAAACATCAGATAGGAAGTTGGAGTTCACAATGTTATGTGATTTATTACCATACATAAATAATCTGGATGTGCCCATAATCTGATTATATAAATTACCATACCCGTACATTTTCAAGTCAAAAAACTGCCCTATTGTACTGTTTATTACAGAATCAAATGTAGTAAAGTTTGCGGTAGATGAAATATTAATTGCATATGCGGTTATCGCATCACTCAAAATCAAACTGCCATTCCTCAGCACAAACGTCGCATTGTCGCGCAGGAGGAGCGTCTGGTTCTGGAAGTAAAGGACGCTGTTGTTGCACTCCACAATGCGGTTGCCGTCAATTATCCAATCCGTGCCAGGGTCAGGAAGCCCGCAGGCAAGTATTGTTATGCTGTCTGAGGTTGTCAAAGTTTCAAATGCTGCGTCTGAGCAGGTGGTATTGTAAAGATAAAGTCCTGCCGGTGTAAAAGTTCTGCTGAAATTGTAGATTTGTTTGCCAGAATCGTAAACCATACTGTATGTTCCGTCAGCAAAGGCAATGTTGCAGCTTGCGGTTGTTATCGGCGCACCTGAAGTCCTGTTTGTGTAGTTGGCATAGAATGTGACATTTTCAAATTCAACAGCGCTGCCTTGGAAGAAGGGCATTCCTGTGTCTGCTTCGTTCCAGATTGTCAGGTTGCTGTTGACTCCAGCAGTGTAGTTTGAGAAGCTTGCAACTGCAAAGGTGAAGTTATTCCCTGTATAATCTATAACGTTGCAGTTCGGTGCTTGACAGAGAGTTCCGTCCTTGAGAACAACTGGAACTTTTGCGAATGGCAGATTGTAAAGAGAAAGGTTTGCAGAATGGTTGTAGTATTGATATTTTGAAGAGTTCAGGTAAATTGAGTTGTTTGTTATGATGAATGCTTCACTTACATTTGCTAAATCAATTGGAACAACAAACTTGATTTTAGCGTATTCATTTTGCGCGGAGTTGTCAGAAGTGTTTACCTGCAAGATTCTACTGACTGCTGCGAGAGCGTCAATCCTTGGAAAAGCGAGTCCTGTTCCGCCAGGAAGGGAATCAGGTATTGACTTGCCTGTTTGTTTTAGGATTGCCTCTATTGTATCTGGAGTTGCATTTCTGTTGTTGAGCAGCTGCTCTCGCTGGTACATCAACGCAACAACCCCGGCGGCATGTGGAGTTGCCATGGAAGTTCCATCCATTGGCACAAAATCATGTCCTGGGTAGCGTGTTGATGTGATAGAACTTCCTGGAGCAAGCAAATCAAGATTTGCAGCTCTGTTTGTGAATACAGAGATGCTATCTGTTTTATTTGTTGAGCCTACAGAGACTGCATTTGCAATGCAGGCAGGAGCAGACACGCCTGGATTTTTGCCTGCGAGTCCATTACCATCATTTCCAGACGCAATTACAGTCACTATCCCTGCCGATTTTGCAAGATTTATCGCAGACGCAGTTATCGGCAAGTAATCATCGCAGGCAGTTGAACTATTGTATTTAGTTCCCAAACTCATGGATATCACACTTATATTGTATTTTGCAGCATTCCTTACACACCAGTCTATTCCAAAGTCTGTGTCAGAAATGAAACCATAACCATTTTGATCAAGCGATTTAATCGCAATAAGCGAAGCACCAGGCGCAACGCCTTTGTAGGTGCTGTCTGTTGACGCGATTATGCCTGCAACATGCGTGCCGTGTCCGTAGTCGTCCATTGGATTCGCGTCATTGTTTACCATGTCCCAGCCGCCAATGACTTTGCTGCAAGAGCTCCAATTCATTGTTGTGCTTGTTGTTCCGTTCATAACTTGGTCTATCTTAAATCCATACCCAGTTATCGCTTCATCAGAAACAAGCCTTACGTACAATGTGTCTCCTTGAGCAAATGGACTCCAGACATCGTTATACACTCCAGTATAGACTGCAATTGTCCTGTTTTGTTTATCATAAATGATCACTCTGTCCCAGCTATCATACCCCAAATACTCTCCTTTTGTTTCAAGGCTGATGTTGGCAAAGTGCACAGCTATGTTTGCATAGCCTGGTTTTGATATTGTGTAAGTGGTGTCAGAATTGTTTGAATAGGGATGCGGAGATTGAACAGTTATGGCTTCTGTTGACCCGCTTTGAGTCCAAGTTGCAACATTCACGCAGTTTCCAAGCGCAGGATGCGTATAATCTATGCCTGTGTCGATTATGCATACAGACTGTCCTGTTCCGTTTAGTTTGACTCCGTTTACCGAGAGAGCCCATGTATCATTTGCGCGAATCAAAGGCACGCTCTCAGAAAGAGTTGCGTGAACCGGTTCATCAACGTAGATTTGCTCAACCTGGAGGTTGTTGCCAAGCAGCAAAAGATCGTCTTTTGTGGCTGTTGCGGCAAAGCCGTCCAACAACTCGAATTTGCGATTCAACTTTAACTCTTTTTTGCCTAATTTCTTAGTTTGCCATTTTGTCTCATTTCTTTCAATAATTTGCACGCCTCCTTTTTTGAGGTCTTCAAAAATAGAATTCTGTTTCGTCCTGACTTTCTGGCGCATTTTTTCAAATCTCGCTTCCAGAGCCTTGGCGTCTCTTGCAACAACCGGCTCTATCGCTTCCTGCTCGCCTTTGAGCTTGACAATAATGTGAACCTCTCCCTTGTCACGCAGCTCGTCCAAAACCTTTTCAGAAACAGAGGCTGTGAAGTTGAAATTTTCTTGGACAAAGAAGCCAGTAATCCCTGCAAACCCTGAAATTCCGCCAGGAAGCATAGTCGCTCCGAGAATCAGCACCGCAACAATGAAAATGAAGATGAATTCGTAGTGCAAACTAAAATTAGGAGCTAGTGGCGAGGGCTCTGGCGAAGGAATTGGCTCTAGTGTTGGTTGAGTCAAGTCTGGCAGAGGTAGTGCAACTTGCGTTGCAGGCGCTGAACTTTTAACTGGCGCGAAAGTTTCTCCTCTTCGCTTGCTTTGTTTCTTTTCATGTAGTGCAATTTCCTTTTCAAGAGCATTTTTGTAGTCGCTGCCGAGATAAATGCTCTTTACTTTTCCTTGAGCATTCCTGGCGCTGGTGTAGAAATAGGGTCCTGACAGCTTGCCGCCTCGTTTAACAAACTTCTTGTAAACCAACCACTACCAACCCCTTTTGGTTTTCCTATCTTCAGGAGAGAACGTAGTGCAACGGCTTTATAAAGTTTGCTAGCAGCAAGGCTGCGTTGAAAGAGTCAAGTTTGAGCCCGTCTCCGGTCTGGCTTTCGCCAGACTTCCTTTTTCCTCCCCTCTGAAACAGGGGGAGGAGAAAAGGAACCAAGCATGAGCTTGGCGGAGACGGGCGAGATTTTCAACAGAATCCAGCAGCAAACCCTCAAAGCGAACGAAAGCTCACGAAGTGAGCGTTGAGCTTTGTTGGATTTTTTAGAAACTGCAGAATGAATCATAATATAGAATCAATCATATCCGCCTGCTGCTGGCTCCATTCCCTGTCCGAATGCGTCTTAATGTACTCTGCCCAATAGTCAATAAACCAATCTCTTTCTTTCTGGTTTTGCTTTTTGTCAAAAATCCTCATTTTCTCCTGAATAAAGCTTCGTAGTATTTTAATTTTTCTGCGTCAAGATGCCCTTCAAAGAGCTTCTCTAAATGCCGCGCATCCTCTTTGTCCTTGTCAGAGCCAAGAATGATTTTCTTATATGCTATCTGCTGCTCTATTGGCGAGACATTCAATACGCCGTTGCCTTTAAACTCAACTTGCAATGAATTCTGCAAGGCATCTTCGTCCACCCTGTTCTTGGCGAATTTGAACTCTATGTTTGGTATCGACTTTCCAGAATATGCAAATCTTATCGCCACGCCCTTTGATAAATAGTCGTTAAACAATTCAGCCACGCCGCTCGAATTCAGGCACCAGAAACCATTTACAATCAAGTTATCGTGCAGTTTCTTGAACGAGGCAAGATCAAGCTTCGGCACCAGCAAATCAACATCTTCAGTCACCCTCGTTCTGCCGAACAAAATGGAGACATACCCACTTACAATAACATAGTTCGTGTGCTTTTCTAACGCCCTGACGAAATCAAGAACAAAACGGTCCAGCTTGTTGATGATCTTGTCTAGAACGACTCTGTTTTTTTTGAACTCCATCTTCGGCGCCCCGTTTATCTGCCGAGAGAACGTAGTGCAACGGGTATTTAAAGGTTTGTGGTTTCCTGAGGAAAAAGTTTATGAGATGTATGGCAAATTCAGGTCAATATTTGGGTGATTTTATTTTAAGGATATCCCGCAATATTATTTTGTCCTGCTCAGTGATTTTTAGTTTTAGCGCTTGTTTAATTGTCGCTATCTTCGTGCCTGCTTTTTTGTGAATTTTGAGCTTGCTGATATGCGGCATTTCTGCCATAAACATATAATATGTTAAATGCAGATTATTCACTTTAAATACGTATTTTTTAAAGAATTCATATTTGTTTGGTCTATATGACGTTTCTTCAAATAACTCTCTTCTCAGAGCCTGTTTAATTGTCTCTCCTTCTTCTATACATCCGCCAAAAAAACTCCAATGCTCGCCGTGCTTGCAAATTTTTCTTCTATCTTCAAGAAGTATTTTTCCATTTTTGAGAAATATCATCCCTGCGCATTTAATGTATCTCATCAAATCTTTTATATTACATTCTCTTTTAAATTTATCTGAGTTAGATGAACCCTTTTAGCCTGGATTTCAAGTCATCGGCTCCGATGAACAGTATTGTTTGCATGCCTATTCTTTTTGCTTTTTCGATGTTTCCCGGGAAATCATCAACAAATAGGACCTCTTCAGGCTTCACTCTAAATTCCTTCAAGATTTTGTCAACAATTGGCTTCTCAAGCTTGTCCATCTCGTGCTCTGATGAGAAATATGCCCTATCAAAATAGTCCGGAAGATTAACTTCATTTTTAATTACTGCAATAGATGTTTTGTCCGTATTTGAAAGCAAAGCAATCGGCACTTTTTTCTTTAACCCGCGTATGAAATCCAAGAGCGACCAGTTTACAACCAAATTTTTCTTGTTCTCAGACGCAAGAACAGACCAGTGCTCTTTAAACTGCAGCTTTTTGCTTAACTCATTCCAGAAAGTTTCTTCAGAGATTTCAGCCCTGTCGAACTGAGGTTTCAGCTCTTTGAAATGCGCATCTGCAATTTTTTGGTCATACTCCTTATTTTTCAGGAAGGCATTGAATACATCAAGGTTATACAAACAGCAAACATCGCCCCAATCAAATAAAACTAACTTTATCATGATTTTTCCAATGGCCTTGTAATTTATATAGCTTTCCTTAGAAGCCTAGCACGCCGGCCCCGCGAGAGCCAACTCAATTATGCCCCGCAAACAGTTGCTTTGGTGGGAAGGGTGCACCAGTCAATACATGTGTCGACCCAAGCAAGCCAATCATACAACGTATTGCAGAATTCTGTGGCGGTAGACATATTGATAACCTTGACATATTCAGGGCTGCAAGTATTTTCTACTGCTTTTAGTGCATTAATTTCTATTTCGCTTAAGCCGTCACCAGGAGTTAAATATTCATGCCCCAGATCGCGTCCTCCTGTTATCTCTGGATCAGAGTACATATCAAATGAAGCATTAACGTCAGGAGCAGATTTGGCAATGTATTCCTGATGATCATATTGTAATGGGCCAAAGCTTCCATTCAAAGTGCAATAAGTCGTATAGAAAGGCGTCGCAATCGCGTCAGCCTCGTCCTCTGTGATGAAGACTGAGATGTTGCGGTCCTCTGAAACAGAGTTTCCGTATGGATCTTTTGCAGTGAATCTTGCTGTGTAGTAGCCGCTTTGTGCATAGGTAAGGTTTATGTATTGATTGCCTCCAAATGCTGAGATATCCGCATCGTTATCAACAATTACGTCAGCATCAGGGCCGTCTGTTTCAATATCCTGGTCAATCGTGACTGTGACACTCTCATCAGGAACTCCGCTTATGACCTGCATTGTTCCAACTTGGCCAGGTATTGTGCCTGGTGTTGAATCGTCGCGAGCAGAATAAAACATAGTAAATGGCTGGTTTGTGAAAGTCTCACCGCCTTCCTGAACATTAAGTATTGGCATTGTTGTGTCAGCAATCACAAAGAAGTTCCCAATCTTGTGCCAGACTTCGCTGTTCCAGACAACGTGGATGTCATATCTTCCCTCTGCCATCGGGCAGGGAATCTGCCAGTCAAAGTATTTCTCTGACTTGTTGCCTGCAAGAACAGTGAGGCTTTGGCTCGGCTCGCTTATATTTCCTGTGTAGATTATCGGCGCATTTGGCCCGCCCTCGCTTGTGTGATCTTGCACATCAAATGTTATTGTCTCGTCTGTTCCGCCGTTGTTCACTCCAAACATGATGAATCTTACTGATTGTCCGCAGGTGTATTTGTTTCCGTTTGTTTCATCAGTCTCGTTTTTCTTTTCATACTTGCCAGCATAGAGTATGTGCCCTTCTGCGTTGAAATCAACTTTTGCAGAGCTGTTGTCGCCAATGTCGCACGGGTCGTCAGTGTCGTTATAGTTCGGGTTGCCGTCGTTGTCGCAATCCAGGTCAATGCTTGGATTCTGCGCGTCGATCAGGTCCACAAGCACGACAGCATCATTGAAGTCCCAGTCAGCCTGGTTTGAAGGAAGGTCTTCAAAATAGATTCTCCATGTGTCTGTGTCAAGCTGCTCAACTCTGGCGTACTGGCTCTCAGACCAGTGGTTGTACACTCCAAGCCCCCATGGAGTTCCATTCACGCTGATGTAAAACTTAAGCTCTGTGCCGTTTGCGTATGTGCCAGATGTGACATAAGATGCGCCAACTTCGCTGTTTTGCACCATGAGAATCGGGGAGCTGTCATTCATGTACAGGTCGCTCTTAAGGGCAGCGCTTGCCTTTTCAAAATAGACTTTGACATAGCCTGCTCTTGGCAGCACTATTTTTGTTCTCGCTATTTCAGAATCCCTTCTCTTGCTGCTGCCGCTCAGCTTGACCTCCATCTCGTCTTCGCGGCTTCCCTGAATCACATAATTCCATGTTCCCTCAGGAAGCTCTGCATAGAAATAACCGTTCAAGTCAGTCATCAGGTCAGGGGTCGCTTTTGGAGCAAGAGTCTGCCAGGTGTCGTACATGTAGCTCTCAAGCAGGGCAGGGTCTGAGTATTTGCTTTCAATTCCAGTGTCCTCATAAAAGCTCAATTTCTTGCCAGGAAGAGGCTCTCCTGTTTCTGAATCAGTCACCTGTCCCCAGAATGTCGCCTCGTCTGTCTGGCTGTCACAATCGTTGTCAATGCTGTCAAATGGCTCTTGCGCTCCTGGCTTGATTGAAGCATTTGCATCATTGCAGTCGCCGCTTGTGGCAGTAAGCTGCGTTGAAAGCTTGTAGCTCGCTGGCTGAGCGCATTGTGTCAGAGTTGTTCCGTCAGAATACAAGTCATTATCAGCATCTTTGTACCAAATTGTGGCAGGATTTATCGCAGGATTTGAATCATTGCAGTCAGTGTTATCAAAAACATAACCAACAGGCGCGGCATATGCGCGAACGCTGTTTGACGCATTTCCATAGCTGTCTCCATCTGCGTCTCGATAGTATGTTGTGTTAATATTAAGCTGCCATTCTTTTTCAGCATATTCAGCTGTTACTGTGTTGTTCACAGTTGCCTTGATTGTGTGGGGGCTGCCTGAAGTTGGAGTTGCCATAAAAATATAGCTGGCATTGCCAGTCTGAGCAGTTGCTCCGTTGTCAAGCCATTTGATTGCGAGAGAATTGTTATTTGGGTTTGAAATCATTATTTTGAAAGACTGCGCAGCTGTGTCAGGAATATAAAGCGCAGCGATAACTGGCTCTGATTTGCAGATAAGAGGCAATCCTTCATCGATAAGCCCATCGCAGTCATTGTCAACTCCGTCGCAAATTTCAGTTCCGCCATTTGTCGGAGTGCAGTTTGCAGGCGGGCAGTCAGCAGCGCAGTTTCCCTGCTCGTTTGCATCGCAGAAGCCGTCTCCGCAAGACGCCAATACAGTGCAGTCATTCGGGCACCAAAGAACATTCTCGCCTGCCTCGCAAATGTTGTCATTGTCGCAGCCTGTTGCTGCGGCAGAAACTGCAATAACCACAAACATAACTGGGATTAATGCAAGCAGACAGAGCCCTGAAAAACTTTTAATGTTTTTCATGCGCACTTCTCAGCAAAGTCCTCAAGCAGTGATTTTGAAACCTGCCCCACTATCTTTTCTCCAGTGCCTGCGCACACAAACGCAGGAGTTGCTCCTGATGTTCCAAAGCAGCTGTTGAAATAGCTGTCCCAAAGCAATGCTGTCCAGTAAAATGTATAGCTTGTCTGCAGCTCCTGCGCAATCGGCGTCATCGCATTGCTGTGCGGCTCGTTTGTATAATAAAAGATTATTGTATGCGCGCCAAGATCATATTTTTCCAGGCACTCGCTGCTTGTAGGTGTGTCAGGAATAACCGGAGGGTTAGGAATAACAGGCGGATTGTTATTTTGGTTGTTACTGCCTGAATTGTCAGTTGTTGAGCTGCTTGAGCTTGAACCTCCAGAGCTGCTGTGCGTCACGTGTATGCTCGAGCTTTGTGTTTGAACAGTTTGCGTTGCAGCTGGCTGAGTTTCCTCAACTGCCGGAGCTTGTGGCTCAGCAGCAAGCGAAAACGCCCCTGTCATTTCTGGAGCTGCGCTGTCCTGCAAAGCTGATATGTCCTTGCTATTTTCAGCAAGCAAAACTCCAATCAACGCAATGCAAACAGTTAAAGTAAGCAAAGAAATCACAAAAAAAGCCACAAATAACGGAGAGATTTTCATTTTAGCATCTCAGCTTATTCCAAGTCAGTCTGCTTTACCTGCTCGCCATTGTCAAAAAATACGTTGTAGCTGTATGTGTTTTCATTCTTCCAGTATGTTCCTGCAAGCGATGTCCTGAACATTCCTGTTATAACTGGCATTTCTTCATTAGTTAAATCATACGTCAATGCAAGCTCCCCGCCTGCCTTGTTTTTCAGGTAGAACCTTATTTTTTTGTTTGTCTTGTCAAATGCGATTCCATAGCCGCTGCCTGAAATAAGATTGTCTATTTCAAGGTTTGATACAAGCACCTCAAGCGGAGCAGGGGCAGGGCTTGATGTCTGGTTATCCACAACCCCATCTGTCCATGAATCAAAGAAAAATTTCAGCAAAGTGTGATACTGGTCCCTGGTTGCAGAATTGCCTGCCAATAATACATTATTGCCAGACCTGACTTCTGCATCATAAAGTATATTCCTGGCTTTCCTGGCATTGACATCATTGGAGGTTGCAAGCCATTTCAGGAATCCATCGCTTTCTCCCTGCGCATTGACTGTTGCTGCCTTTGTGCCTGCAGCATTTGCGAAGATTCCCTGGTAGCTGAATCTTTTTTCCAGAGCAGCATTGGCATCATCACTCAGTATTGTCAAATTGTTGGCATAGTTTGTGCTTGTGGTTGCCTCTCCGTCAGACGCTTCAAATTTGAATGTGTACATCCCTGTTGGCAGGTTGACATTTCCTGTAGTGAACTTCTTGCCGGTAACATATGTAGAAGTTGCTGGATTGGCGTCCTCAATCATTTGAAGTTCTGTTTCAACATTATTTTGGTTCTTGGCAACTGCCTTTATGCTTGCCGGCGCATCGTTATTGGCGTCAGTGTAAATCACCTTGAAAACAATATTTGTGCTCGCCTTGCCATCGTTTGGCTCGACTCCGTCATCAAACTGCGCATCCACAAGGGATTCAAGAGTTGGCGTGCTGTTAGCCACTATCTCCAGATTATTGCTGTATGAAGTGCTGGTGATTGCTTTCCCATCAGACGCTTCAAATTTGAATGTGTACATCCCTACTGGCAAATTGACATTTCCAGTGGTAAACTGCTTGCCAGTCACATACGTGGAAGTTGCTGGATTCGTGCCAACAATCATTGGAAATTCTGTTTCAGCATCAGCCTGGTTCTTGGCAACTGCCTTTATGCTTGTCGGCGCGTCGTTGTCAGCATCAGCATACTCTACCTTAAAAACAATATTTGTGCTTGGCTTGCCCTTGTTCGGCTCAACTCCGTCTTCAAAAAGAGTTGGCGCGCTGTTTATCTGGCCGCTGCTGCCTGAAGTAGTATCACGATCGCGATTCTTCTTTTGCCAGGGGCAGCCAGTATATGCTGCGAGCATTAAAAATGCGAGACCGCCGATAACGTAAGGGCGCGCGTGCCCTGCGGCGTATGCGCCTGCTTTCTTTAAATCAGAAACAGTAGTTTCATAGTCCTTGCTTAAATGACCGACCAAATAATCAAGAGTTGCCTTTCCATGCCCCTTTAGATTGACGTTCATTTTAACCCCGGTTTTCGTCGATAACAACTAATGGTTTTGAGCTATATACAAGTTACTAACCACTAGTCAGTGAGTAATACTTAGGGGTATATAAACCTTCCTATCCAAAGATTTATAAAATCCCGCCGCCTTTTTGCCCGCATGGAATTTGTTAAGGGGAGCGAGGACAGCCTGGAGGGCAAGGTCTTGTTTTACGGCAAAGTGCCAAATGAGATTGACTATCCGCTTTATTTTGGAGTGACAGTCGCCGCCAAGATCGAAGACGTAGTTGACATATACGCCACTGCGTTTGGAATTTCCGAGGCGGAAAAAAAGGATGAAATTGAGCAACTGATTAAAAACGAAAAACAGCTTGATTCAGGGGAAAGAGCGCAACAGCCAAATTGCGGGCAGCATCCGAAAATGTATTCCGAAATCTTTGTGTTAAACGACATCTCGCAGGTTGAGCCATACAAGTTCGATTGCGACATACGCGACCTCGGCGAGATGCCACTGTGCCCTTACGCAGCCATGCGCGTTCTGTTCGATGCAATTACAGGCTACATTCACACTTATCTCACTCAACTGAAGGCCAGGCAGGCAAAGCAGGCGCAATCGCGCGAGCCAAACTATGATTCGTTTTCAAAAGAAGCGGCAAAAGCCAAGACAGAAGAGGAGAGAGGGGCGAAAAAAGAAGAGGCAAAAAAGAAGCTTGTTGACTTGGTGGGCGGGCTGAAATGCGCGCTTGAAACAAGAAACAATAACGACTCGAACAGGCAGCTTAGCAAAGCAGTCAACAAATTTTGCGATTTCTTCACAGGAACTGAGCTTGAAAAGTACGCAACAGCCTATTATCTCGAGCTGCTAAAGAACAAGCATTGCACTGAGCTTGCCGACTGCAATTTACAGATGCTTCACGCGCTGATTGATGAAAACTACGAAAATGCATCCGAGTTAAGAGACAAGATGTCTAAGCTTTCTTTGCGAGCCGCGGCAGCAGATACTTTGCCAGCACAAACCCTGCGGCAATAACAATCCAAAACAGCAAAACGCTTATTTTTCCAAAAGCAAACAAGACTATGTTTGCCACGAGGATTGCAATCAGCAGGATCGAGATGATTCGCAATGCAAGATTATTTTTCATAGAGCATCTCCTCCAGCAGTCTGCGCGGAGCTCCGCGCATCAGCTTGCTGATCGCCCTGTTTTCAATCAGCCTCACATCTTCGTATGAGCAGCCCATAATTTTTCCAGCCTGTCTCAGGTTCAGCGCCCGCCCGCGATCTCCGTTGTTTCCAATGCCGTAGTGAAGCTTCAGCGCCAGCATTTCTCTTGGCTTCAGGAACAAGCGCATGACAGTTAGCATGCTTTCTTTGTCTAAGTGGTTATTGAGCGGGTTTCCTGCGTTTTTATCGCGGATGATGTCATTTAATGTATGCTCTTGTTCGCCATTATCGCTGCTTTTGTTTATTGACAAAACCGGTCTTGAGATGCCAATCACTCCGTTAAGAATCTGTTTCTTAAGCGCCGGGAGCTCGTCGTATTCAGGATAAACTTTGCCTTTGCCATTTCCGTTATCGCCGCATACATGCCTTCCAAAAATCTTCATTGCAAACGGCAGGTTTGTGCGGTATGTTGCAGCGCGGGCAATTGCCTGGTAATTGTTTATTGAGCGAATGACGCCATTTTTTATCCAATATGGCGCATAAGTGGAATAGCGGCTCATTTCAGGATTCCATCTTTCTGCAGCAGTAAAAGCGCCAATGATTCCCTCTGATGTGAGATCATGAAGCAGCGGCCTGCGTGGGCAGTATATGTTCGCCATATTGAAAGCAACCTTAACCACATAGCGGTAGTTGCCAAGCACAATTTTGTTTATCGCGGCAGTATACTCTCTGGAGCCTGGCTTTGCGCTGTCCCGTTTCCTTGCCAGCTCGGCGGATTCCTGATTGGACAAAATAGGAAGATCCTTGATGAAGTCATAGTCTGGATACATTTTGCCCCCTCTGCAATCAAGTTGGTGTGGTATAAAATCTTTACTGTCTGGCAGCTGCCTTCAGCGCGGCAATCGCAACCTCAATCTGCTTCCTGTCAGGCTCTGCTGTGGTAAGCTTCTGTATTGCAATGCCAGGAGCTGCAATCAGCTTGAGAACAGGATTTGAATAATATCTGGAGCTCAGCTTCAGGACTTCATAGGAAAGCCCTGCGATTAGAGGGATGACAACAATTCGCATTGCGATATTGAACAATGTGCTTTGCGTCTTGATGAGCGAGAATACGATGATTGCAACCACGATAACAATCGCAAAAAAGCTTGTTCCGCAGCGCAGATGCTCTTTTGCAAACTTTTTCACATTGTCCACAGTCAGCGTTTTGCCTGCTTCAAAGCAGTGCACTGCTTTGTGCTCTGCTCCGTGATACTGGAAAGTCCTTCTGATATCAGCAAACCTGCCGACTATCACAAGATAACTGATGAAAACAGCTGCCCTGAACAAGCCGTCGAGAAGATTGAATGAAAACCCACGCGTGGCGATAAAGATTTTGGCGAGGTAAAAAGGCAGCACGATAAACAATCCGACTGCAAGAACAATCGCGAAAAGCATTGCCAAGCCAATCTCCCAGCCCTTTATTTTCTCCTCTTTTTTTGTTGCCTGCTGCTCTGCGCTCCAGTTGAGCGTGCGCATTCCAACAACAAGCATCTCAATAAGCGAAACAGCTCCGCGAATGACAGGAATCCTGAGAATCCCGCTTCTTCTTGCCCAGGGAATCTCTTTTTTCTTTTGAACCAGAATTTTTCCGTTTGGCTTCCTGACAGCAATCGCCACAGCAGTCGGGCTCTTCATCATAACTCCTTCTATGACAGCCTGCCCGCCGATGTCTGGCTTTTTGCCCTGCGCTTTTTCCTGTTTTGCCATTTTATTTTTTGTATATGTTGTCGTGATGGTCGTAATCCTCAATAATAACCTTTTTGTTTTTTTCATTAACTGAAAACAAAAGCACAAAACTCTTGTCTATATGCACTCTTCTAAAACCCTGAAATGGCTCTCTAAGATTTTTGTAATGCTGAGTGTCTTGAACAATCTCATTAATCTTTTTTTCAATAATCTCCAGTTGCTTTGGGTTTCTCTTTGCCAGCTTAAAGAAAGTCTTTTCCACACTTTTTCTTAATTCATACGAATACATTTCACTTCAGCCCAAAATGCTTCCTAAAATTCTTTATTTTAACAGTGGGCTCAAGTTGTATTCTTTTCATTTTTTCAATGAATTCCGGCCTCAGCTCAGGCTCAAGGATGTCTTCCCCAAATTCTATTACCACCAAGTTAATCGCCTCGCTTTTGTCCTTCAGGTTATGCTTTGCCTTTACTATGTTCAGTATCTGATTCGCTTCCTCGCTTATCTGCACCATCGCTTGTACCATATACATCACCTATATTCAAAGTATATGCCGAGTATATAAAGCTTTCTTTTCAAAATCACAGCTCAGTCGTTTCTCCTGGATTAATTAAAATAACTTTTGTTTTTGTCCTTGCCTCAACCAGCTCCCTGAAAAGCTCTGCGTCGTCAATAGTCCCCTCCTTTTTGCCCCAGTGCGAAGGAATTGCAACCTTGGGATTGAGAAGCTCAACAACGCGGACAGCCTCTGCAGCTGACATAGTGTCAGTGCCGCCAACAGGAAGAATCGCGATGTCAACCTTTCCAAGCGCCTGCATCTCCGGGATAAGCTCGGTGTCAGAGGCATTGTAAATCTTTTTTCCTTCAACTTCAATCACAAACCCGAGAATGTTCCCTCTTGCATTATGCTCTGGCCTTCGCGGAGTGTAGGCAGGAACTGCTTTTATTTTCAGCCAGCCAATGTCTTTTTCCTGCCCGATTGCCATTGTCTCGCAGCCATTAATTTCAGAAGCTGCTTCGCTGGAGCCAACTATCCGCGTATCGTCTTTCATCAGCTGCCTGATTGTGTCAAGCGAGCCGTGCCCAGGATGCCAGTGCGAAATAAGAATCAGGTCTGCTTTTTCAAGAAGATTCCAGAATCCTGCGTATCTCTCGACATCAGGGTCTATGTAAACTAATTTTCCCTCGTTTATTTTAAGCTTGAAGCTTGCGTGCCCGAGCCAGGTTAGCTGCATTGCTGGATGTCTGGGTTTCGGGTATTTAAGGGTTATTGCGGGATTCAGGTTGCGGGTATTTCGGGCAACGGACATATTGCGAACTGCCAAGCAATTCCGGTTGCAAAGCCCTTGCGCCGTGCTGGAGGATGTAATTTTTCATTGCATCGCAGAAATTGGCATTTGAATTCGGGCGCCACTTCAGGCAATAATAACTCTTTTTGTCTCCTAGCAGAACTGCATAATCGCAATCAGCATTCTGCGGCTTATGCGGTTCAGATTTCGCCTGCGGCAAGCCTGCCAGTTTGTCGAAAAGCCCCACATTCATTCATTCGTTGCATTTTGTTTTGCGTATTTGGTGCATTCGCAATATGTGTTGCCAAAGAAAGTCCTGACACCAGGCAGTTTGCCGCATTCTGCAATCTCTGCCGCAAGCTTTTCAATATAGGGCTGCCTGCAATAGTGCTTGACTATGCCATCATACACCACCCATTCAAATTCGCAGCCATTTTTCCATTTATTTTCTGGCTTGTGAAAAAAGCTCCTGATTATATCCAACAAAATCATCTGCGTCCCCCTCACCTCTCGACTAAAGATTTATAAATTGCTTAAAGTATTTAAAACCTATGGTGCTTGAGAAACTGGGCAGCTCGCTGAAAGAAACCTTGCAGAAGATTGCAAAGGCGATTTTTGTAGATGAGACTCTGGTCAACGAGCTGGTGAAGGACATACAAAGAGCTCTGCTGGCTTCTGACGTGAATGTCAAGCTTGTTTTTGAGCTGACGCAAAAGATCAAGGAGAGGGCTTTGAAAGAAGACGCGCCTGCTGGCTTGACTAAGAAAGAGCACCTTGTCAACATTGTTTACGAGGAATTAACCAAGTTTTTGGGCGGGGAAAAGGAAGAAATCAAGCTCAAGGCAAAAGGACAGACAAGGATAATGATGGTTGGATTGTTTGGCTCTGGCAAGACAACAACAATAGGAAAGCTTGCGAAATATTTTGCGAAGCGTGGAAGCAAGGTTGCGACTCTTGGCTTGGATGTTCACCGTCCTGCTGCTCCTGAGCAGCTGGAGCAGATTTCAAAGCAGGTTGGAGTTTCTTGTTTTATAGACAAAAAGGAAAAAGACGCGCTGAAAATTTTCAGGAAATTTGAGCCAGAGCTTGCAAAATACGATGTGGTTATTGTTGACACAGCAGGAAGAGACGCATTAAGCAAGGATTTGATTGAAGAGCTCGTTAAAATTTATAATGCAATAAAGCCAGATGAAAATCTGCTTGTTATTTCTGCTGACATTGGGCAGGCTGCGCAGCAGCAGGCAAAAACATTCCACGAAAGCGGAAAGATTACAGGAGTCATTGTCACAAAGATGGACGGCACTGCCAAGGGAGGCGGAGCTTTGTCTGCGTGCGCGGTAACTGGCGCTCCGATAAAGTTCATTGGAGTTGGAGAAAAAGTTGATGATTTGGAGTTGTTTAATCCCAAAGGATTTGTTGGCAGATTGCTTGGAATGGGTGATATTGAGGCTCTGCTTGAAAAGGCAAAAGAGGCTGTTTCTGCAGAAGAGGCAGAGGACATGCAGAAAAAGTTCTTCAAGGGCGAATTCACGCTCATTGACTTATACAACCAGATGCAGGCAATGGCGAAAATGGGCCCGCTGGGCAAGATTATGGAGCTGATTCCCGGGATGGGAGGGCTGCAGCTGCCAAAGGAAACTCTTCAGGTGCAGGAGGGCAAGCTCAAGAAGTGGAAGCACGCAATGGACTCAATGACAAAGCCAGAGCTCGAAGACCCTGAGATTCTTGACGCGAGCAGGATTGAAAGAATAAGCCGCGGCTCCGGAGTCTCGACTTCTGACATTCGTGACTTAATCAAGCAGTTCCGCCAGGCAAAGAAGATGATGAAAGTCATGAAAGGCGCGAAGAGCCCGGAAGACATAATGAAAAAGCTTGGCAGCCAGAAGCAGCAGGTTCGGTTTAAAGGACGATAAAATTCAAGGGACAGCAGCCAACCAGCTAAATATTGGCAAGTTTCGCTTTTCTTATCCTGTAAATTCCTGCGTTCTCTGAGCCAGGCTCCATCTCAATCTTGTCAACAACAATTTCAATCCGCTTTTTGAACAGCGGGCAGTTGGTTACAAGGCTTTCATACTCTCCGCCCTCGCCGCAGATGCTTATGCTGAACTTTTTGTTCAGCTCAACGAGTTTTGCAATCATTGCATCGTCAATTCTCCTGCCGAGAAAGTTTCTTGTCAAGCCTTCTGCTGCAATTGCAGTTATGATTGCTTCAAACCCAGAATGAATCAGGGTATGCATGTAATTTTCGTGATTTATGTGCCAGAGAGGAGCAACTGCCTTCAGCTTGAGCTCATCGCAAATCTTTTTGAGCCTTTCGTATTGGTAGCTTGACGCGATTGCTCCTGCCACAACTCCTTCAATCTCGTATTTTTTCTTTGCTTTTTCAATTGCTTTCTTCAAATCCTCAAGCTCAAGCTCTTTTTCGCCTTTTGTGCTTGCGAAAATAAGCGGCAGCTCCATCGCCTCTGCCTGAAGCTTGACTAAATCTATGTTGGCAGAATGAAACATATAACTTTCCTGGTTCTCTGGTTTCATAGAAATCAAACAGGCGATTGCATTGCCCTCTTTCATCGCTTTGCAGGCTGCAAATGCGCTGTCCTTTCCTCCTGAAAAAAGAGCTGCGAGTTTCATTTTGCCATTTGGATTTGCGGTGTCATGGTTTTGCGATTCTCAGCTTTGGACCCAGCGACAGCCGAAGCTCGCGCCCCTGCTTGAGCTCGCCGTCAATCACGTAGCTTGAAGGATTTTCCGCGTTCAGCACAGCCTCGTCAAGAACGATGTCGTCAAGCCCGTACTTTATGCCGAAACGCGCCTGAAGGGACAATCCAAGAAGCCGGTGCGCGCTCGCGTCGCTGGCAATCATGTGAAAAACATCGTGCTTCCCCGCGCGCTCAAGGGGGGCGTAGTTGAAGCCAAGGGTTTTTATTGTTCCGGCGAGGACAAGAGTGCAGTCTTTCTCGATTTTGTCGCATTTAAGCGCCCACTTTCCGTTGCCCAGCAGCTCTTTCTGGAACCTGGCTGGCGCGAGAAGAACGTCCCAGAACAGCCTTGCTATTTTTTCGTACTTTCCGCCGCTGCCATAGTAGTATTTCTCGTAAAAGTTTGCAGCCATTCCAGTGGCAAAAATAAACCCGTAGTCAGCCGCCCCGTTGCTGGAAACCTTCAGCGCGGTGCGCTCGGCGTACTCAATCGAGTTTTTTTTGTATGCCTTGACAAGGCGCTTGAGGATTGAATACGGCTTGCCTTTTATGCCAATCTCGTCTGCCAGCGCGTTTGCTGTGCCGCCGCGCAGCGGGGTTATGCACGGAAGGCTCTGCCCGCCATAAACTTCCGCCAGCTTTGTCAGCACAGAATGTATCGTGCCGTCTCCGCCATCTATCGCGACAATCTCAGCCTTTCTGTCGTGGATTTCACTGGCAATGCTGTCGAGATTTGAAAAACCCGGCTCGAGCTCGCGGACATAGCCTGCGCCGCCTGCAATATTTCTCAGGTGTGCAACGGTGTTTTTTGCAGTCAAGCCCGCCCGCTGATTGGTGACAACTGCTATCTCCCCCATTCTTTATCTCTGCTCTCCTTTGGATGGATCAATTAGAAATCCTCTCCTGAGAATGTTCTGTCCGATAAGCATCCTGTATTTCATGTGGGTTCGTTTTGCAATTGTGAACTCTGCTGCAAGAATCCTCCCTGCAATTCTCAGCTTTGAGACGACAATAGGCCTTCTTGAGATGCCGTGGGCTGCCTTGACAATCGCGATCCTTAAAACAGGGCCGATTCCAAGTGTTCTTGCAAGCGAGCCGTCTATGCTGCTCTTTGTAGCGCCAGTGTCTATTCTGGCTGTGACTTCCTTGTTCTTCCAGGCGCCAAAGACATAGACTTTCTCAGTAAGCCCGACTATTGTCTTGCTAGGAACACGTTTTGTCAGCAATCCCTTAATTGCTTCTGGCATCCAAACCATTTTTAACCCCTTTTAATATGGGATGCAGTTCTATTATTAAAAGGTATCTTAGTTTTTGAACAACCCCCGCGGCCGAATGCAGAGAAAAGGTTGAGGCGGCAAATGGAATTCTTTTTAAGCTTGGAATCTATGTCACTTTTAATGAAGAAACTTATCGAAATAAGAGCGCACCATCTTTTATGCATTCCGAGATTTTATAGAGGGGGATACAATGAACAATTCTCCAGCAATATGAAACAAATTTGTTCAATAATCAGAAAAAATCCCGACACAAATATAAAAGTAATCGCCAAATGCGACGACCTCTGCCGTAAATGCCCCCATAAACACAGAAACTATTGCAGCCAAACGCCAGAGATCGGAAAGTGGGTTCTTTCTCACGATAAAAAAGTCTTAAACTATTTAAAATTAAAAGAAAACTCAATTCATAAAGCAAGAACTATTTTTAATCTGGCAATGAATAAGGTTACGCAAATAAACATAAGCCGGATTTGCAAAGGTTGCATTTTTTTGGACAACTGCATCAAGGTTGGAATAAATAATTCTTTTAAAAGAGACTTAAACAAAAATCCGCGGCCTGCTAATCAGAATTAGCCAGAATCAGCTCAAAATTTCTACTGTTTCTTCATAAACGGAAAGAAAATAACGTCGCGGATGCTTGCAGAGTTTGTCAGAAGCATAATCATCCTGTCAACCCCGATGCCAACTCCGCCTGTTGGAGGCATTCCTGTCTCAATCGCGCGCAAGAAGTCTTCGTCCATTGGATGCGCCTGCGCTGCTCCTGCGCGAAGCTGCCTTGCCTGCTCTTCAAGCAGCTTTCTCTGCAGAACAGGGTCATTGAGCTCTGAGTAAGCATTTGCAACTTCCATTCCTGCAATAAATGGCTCAAATCTCTCGACAAACCCCTGATATTCCCTGCTTTGCTCCCTGCAGTGCTTGCACAAAGGAGTTGTTTCAGCAGGGTGGTGCGTGATGAACACAGGCTGGATTAATTTTCCCTCAACAACGTGCTCGAAAAGAGCTTGGATAACCTTCCCGCGAGTCAGGTCGCCTTCTATTTCAAGATTGAAAGTTGTTCTCAAGTCAAACAATTCCCTGTCGCTCAGTTTCGTGACGTCAATGTCGCCATATTTCTTTATCGCGCCAACCATCGTAAGGCGTTCCCATGGCTTTTTCAAGTCGATTTTGTGCCCCTGGTATTCAATCTTGGTTGTTCCATGCAATTTCTTGGCGGCATTTGAGTAAATGTCCTCGACAAGCTCCATCATGTCGTTGAAGTCAGCATAAGACTGGTAAATTTCAATCTGGGTGAACTCCGGGTTGTGAGTCCTGTCAATATCCTCGTTCCTGAAGTCGCGGGCAAACTCGTAAACTTTCTCAAACCCGCCGACAATAAGCCGCTTGAGATAAAGCTCGTTTGAAATTCTCAGGTAAACATCCATGTCAAGCGCATTCAAATGAGTCTTGAACGGCTTTGCATTTGCTCCGCCATAAATTGTCTGCAGCGATGGAGTGTCGACTTCAAGGAATCCTTGGCTATTCAGAAGCTCGCGAATGGAATCAATAACCGCAGTTCTCTTCCTGAAAGTTTCGCGAACTTCAGGGTTCATTATCAAATCAAGATATCTCTGCCTGTACCTTGCCTCAATGTCAGTCAAGCCGTGCCATTTTTCCGGCAATGGGCGGATTGATTTGGAAAGCAATTCAAAATTAGCGACAGCAACAGTCAGTTCGCCTGTTTTTGTCCTGAAGATTGTTCCTTCTGCCCCGATAAAATCACCCATATCAAGCAGCTTCAGGAAATCATATTTTTTCTCGCCCAAGTCGTCAAACTTGAAATAGAGCTGAACTTTGCCGGTTTCGTCAGAAAGATGCATGAATGTAATCTTGCCCATTCTTCTCAGCGCAAGAATCCTGCCAGCCACTTTTGCCTTGTCGCTTGTCTTTTCTTCTGGCTTTAGTTTGGAATATTTCTCAGCCAGCTGCTTGGCTTTATGCTTTGGCTCGTATTTGTAAGGATAGGGATTAATTCCAAGCTTCCTTATCTCATCAAGCTTTCTCAGCCTCTCTTTTATCAGCTCCTCTTCGTTGGGCATGCTATCACGAAACAAAGGGCTGCTTTTAAAGTTTGCTGAGTGATAGCGAAGCAAACTAGGCAGCGAATAGAATGAGCTGGCGTAGTTTGCGAGATTTTGGGCGAATTGCCAGAAAAAGAAAAGATTTAAAAGCAATATTCGCTTGGAAAGGCTGTGGGTGGAGTCGGCTTTCTTTATTTAGAAGAGTCGGCTTATGAATTGCAAAATGAGCATAGTTAAAGACAACAGGTACAGTATGAATTGCGCAGGATACAACCAGTCAAATGATTCTGTTCCCCCAAAGGGCAAACAGAACAACGAGGCTGCCAGAGAGGAAAATGCTCTGGAATTCGAAAAGTCTATCGATGCATTAGCATCATCTCTTGGCATAAAATTCTATGACCGAAGCGGAAAGCCAACACAAGAAGGAATGAACTATTCAATGCTTGCTATGCTGAAAAATGAGCTTTACGGCGGCAACTGGGAAAGAATGCGCGATGATTTAAAGGACAGGATTAAAGGCAGGCCATTTTTTTTCAATCTTGTCAACAGGATAAAAGACGACCTGAAAAGGATTGAGAAATTGCAGGAAGCTGAAAAGACCAACCAAAGCGTCGTAGACATCCTGGTTAAATACAACCGAACAGCATCCAACTGATTTTCTGCTGCCGGCGTTTGTTTCAATCAACTTGTTATCAACTTATTAAAAAGACAACATTTAAAAAGAATGAAACTACTATTAAGTTACTATTGGGGGCTGAATGAAAATCCTTGAGAGCACTAAGAACCTGGTGCAGCGGGTAAGAGACTCTTACTCTGAACAGGAAAAACTGCAGGGCAGGCTCAGCAGGATTTCTCCCAGGATATTTTACCAATGCCTTAAGCATGAAGAAAGGATTCTATTCGAACTAAAGAAGAAGTGTTATGATGACTCGTGGCTGAAGCTGAAAGAGCAACTGAATAAAAAGCAGAAAGAATTTTCGCCGCGTTCTGAAGTTGGAAAAAGGGTCCGGCAGGACATATTAAGGGCGTCAATGCTGGAAAATTATGAAAAACTTCACGGCGTGGACCTGTATAAATATTCCCCGGCATATCAAAAATGAAACGTGATTTCTAATTCCATAAAGTTTATATAGCTTTGCTTGACGGTATTCGGCGTGGGTGGAAGACGGAGTTTTCAGAGTATTTGCCAGGTTAACATTCTGGCGCCGGCGGCATAAGCAGGGAAAGATTTAAAAGCAAATATCACTACCAGTAAGTTATCACTAAAACACAGACGGGGGACAAGCAGCCAGCTTTGATACAAAATGGTCAATGTAGACTTTCACACTCACACAACGTGCTCAGACGGCAACCTTGATTTTGCGGCGGTCATAAACTTCGCCAAGAACATCGGGCTGGAGCTCATTGCAATTTCTGACCACGATAGCTATCGGGCGTGGGACATGAAAAGATATGAGCGCGAGAAAACGCGCGTTTGGGATGACATATATGGAGGGCTGCAGGAAAGGCACGAGTCAGAGCCCGGAAAGCTTTTTTCAGGCGATTTGGTGATTGATAAGGCAGTTGAATTCACATCGTGGCATAAAAACCGCGAGTTTGACATCCAGGCGCATTTTGTCGAAGCTGCGGATTTGGAGAATCAGTTTGGAGACCATTTTGAGAAGATGAAAGCCGCGAGAATTTTGAGAGCGCAGGACACTGTCGCTGCACTCAACAAGAATGGCTACAGAATCACCTGGGACTGGGTATCGCAGGAAGCAGGAAGATACGCTGACGGGATTCACAGCGCGCATCTCGCAAAGGCCCTCATTAAAGCCAACCAAAAAATATTTTCCGGCGCCGGGGTGAAAGAAATCATAACAAATATTCTTCCAATGCATCGCAAGCCGCTAAGGGAATATTATTCGCTGCCTGGCGCTGATGATTTTGTAAAGGGCATCAGGAACATCGCCGGAATACCGGTGATTGCGCATTTTGACGACTATGAAAGCCTTGACCTGGATGAAACCATTGCCCATTTCATGCAGTGCACTGATGGGCTGCTTGGCGTTGAAATAAGCAACAGGAATTACACGGAGAGCGCGCAAAAAGAGCTGGAGGACAGGATCAGGAAGCAGGGCGCGCTGGTCTTCAGGGGAAGCGATTTTCACGGCACAGGGCATTATCTGAGAGAGGAGCTTGGCGTTGAGATGGGCAAGGACGACTTTGACAAGATACTCTCCATATATGACTCGATAAAAGGCATCGAGGTGCGCGGATGAAATCGCTTGATGACCTGATTAACCTCATAAAAGACTCCGGGCAGATGAATGAGTCTGAAAGGCTGATGCTTATCAAGAACATAGAGAATGTCGTGCAGCAGGATAATCCTGCAAAACAAAAGCTGCTCAACCAGGCATACAGCAAGGGAATTGACAAACTCAAGGCTGCCGCATGGTACCTGAGCAACAAGAGCAATGGCGATGGCGCGAATGTGCCTGTGGAAAAAATGGCAGAAGAGTATTTTAACCACGAAACATACTGGAAAGGGCTTGATGAAAGCACGCGCCAGCTGGTGACGCTCAGGGACACGTTGTTTGATGGCAGCTGGGAAAGAATGGAGGGGGACCTTAATAAAGCGCTCAACAAAGGAGGATACATTTACAAGCTCATGGAAATAGACAAGATTCCTGAATTCCTGGACAAGATTGACACGCTCAAAAAATATGAAGAGCAGCACAAGATAAACCTAAACTATTTCTCAAAAATAGGATAAAACCTTCAAAGCGAAATATTTGCCTTCAAAGCGAAATCTTTATATACCTTTCTCGCTGTTACTGCGGAGGGGTTATTTGAAGATGAAGCAAGAAGATCTTGAAGAGCTGGTCAGAAGGCAGGCCAATGATTTCTCAAAAAGGCGCAGGGAAAAGGAAGGCAAAAAGCCAGGGGAGCCTGATTCTGAGCTGGAGCAAAAGGGAGACTACGCGAGGGCGCTGGAAGAGTGCCTGCTTCACCACACATTTGTCCTGCTGCTTGATGACGACCCAAAAAGAATTGAAAAATTCCAGAAGATGTTTGAGCAGCACGGCTTTGAGTATGCTGTCGCGCGCAATGACGATGAGCTCAAAAAGATATTGAATCCAAACAAGGAGCAGTTCTATTACCTGAATGCGATGATCCAGATGCTTCCAAGCGATGAGCTGTGGAACGTGACCTGGCAGAGAAGGATTCTTGACAGGAACAAGAACGACTTTCTCCTGATAAAAAAGCAGAAGGGCAACGAAGCTGAACTTATGATGACTTACCTTTTCAACGACTTCAAAAACCCAAAGATTTCAGAAAAAAATTATGAGGCTCATGAGCAGCTGAAGGCAATATACAACTCAATCACAAAGGGATTTGACATGCCTCCTGCCAAAAGAGAGAAGCGCATGCCTGAAAAGCCGGATAAGGACGAAACTTATTCGATTGACACGATCCTTCGCGCGATTGAAGAGAATCCGAATTCAGCATACTGGCAGCTTGAATGCGGCAGGCATCACAAAAGCAGGAATGAATATGAAAACGCATTTGAGCGTTTTATGGAAGCCTGGACACTGGACAACAACAACCTGGAAGCCATAGAGGAGCTGTTCCTGACTTCAAGAAAGATGCCGAGGAAAGGAATTGCCGGGTATTTGCGCTCGATATTCAAGCAGGACAAGCTGGCTCCCCTGATACAGCACCTGGAAAAGCTTGCCGCAAATGATCCGCGATGCAGCCTGTTCCTTGGCGAGGCATACTTGCTTGTGGCAGGCGAAAACCGCACAAAAGAGCAAAATGACAAGATATACGACGCATTTGAAAAGGGGGTCAGCTACTCGCTGAGCGAGGGCACAATCTCAATTGACAAGAGAAAATATGACATCTCAAAGCTTCACGCGGCGAAAATCAGGATAACCCACGAGCCATTTCTTCCGGAATTCAACCTGCAGAACATAGGCTCTGTCCTGAAGATAAGGGAGGCTGTTGACAAGGAAAATGTCGAGCACGAAGTTGAAAAAATAAACCTTCTCAAGGAGCAGGACAGCAGGCTTGTGACTTCCAAAGGAGAGTTTGTATATTTTCCAGATGACATAGTCCTGCTGGAGAAAGAAGGGAAGCCGTTTGTTTATGTAAGGCAGACCCTTCTTGAAGGCAACAGGGCAACAGAAGAAATGCAAAAGCTCACCTATCCTGCCAAACTCTGCCTTGCCGAAAAATTAGTTGATGCCACTGCAACAACACAGATATTCTTCACCCACAAGCTCAAGGATTCGCTTGAAGATGTCAGCAAGAAAAAATATAACTTGCAGCTTCCAACCGGAGACAAGGCAGTTGATTTCTACACATACAAGATATATGAAAAGCTGATTGCGCCGATGCTGCAAGCCGGGAAAATTACTGGAGGCGGAGCCTGCAAAGCGATAAACGCGCTTGTTGAGCTGAACGCAGAGCTGGAGAAAGTTCCTGAATTTTTGCGCCTCTCATTTGAAGACTCGACGCTTTGCAACTACCTGATTGAATATGTTGGCGCGGAAAACTGGGCTGACATTGAAAGCCAGATGAAGAACAGCCGCATCAAAAGGGTGGACCTTGAGCACAAGAGCATCAGGGTGGGCATGTACGACCTTGCCAATGTCACTGGAAACTACGCAGCCAACCTGAGCGGGGGCGATGAAAACTACCTGAACCAGCGCTGGCTGGATTATATTCTGGACAGGAATGGCCTGGCTGGGGACAGCGTCTTTCATGAGATGCCCGATTCGAAAAGAGAACGCTTGCTGGACACCAAAATAAAATTGCTTGAACCCAAATATGGACTGAAGTTGTATAAAAAGCACACTGCAATTTCCTTTTTTGACAGGCAGCTGGCTGTTGCCGGGCGCTTTGACGGCATAGCCTCGCAGCTTTATGCGCACATTGGCGGCTTGCTGGAGAAAAATCCATCGATAAACGGCTACAAAAATGCCAGCCCTGAAGAGCAGGCTCAAATCATTCATTTCATGGAAAACAGCAAAGACAGGGATGCGCATAATATCCTGAAAAGCTACATTGACCTTAACACAATGTATTCCACCGCAGTTGAGACAGCAAACTTGAATTTAGAGAAAGCCGGATGCAAGCTTGCATACCTGATGGACAAGGCAGGCGAAAGAGGCGCGAGTGCTCCAGAGCAGTATCGCGCGCTCAAAGAATTCCTGGGCGCATATTCGCAGCAGCGCCAGGCGAAGGCAAGAAATTAAGGCAGTTAATCAAGACAGTTAGAGCTGAGAATTGAAATCAGTGAGAATCGGCGAGAATCAAGGAAAGTTAACCAGTATCGCTGCGCCGTCCATTCCTTCAATCTTTTTCGCGATGCTGTTAAGCAGCATGAACACCTCGCGGTCTTTTTTCGGGGCTGTGAGCGTAAGGTCCTTTAGTTTTGAATTCACAATTGATGCAGCTCCCATAAACTCCCTCAGTTTTTCGTAGCTGAATTTGTAAAAGAGCTCTGTGAACTTGTCAAAGAACGCATTGATGGTTTGATAGAGATCCAGAAGCTCATCCCCGAGCTTGATGGGGTTTGATATTATGGCCCTGCAAATTTCCTTGTAGTCATCTCCTATTTCCTCAAGCTGGTCCGCGATAAAATAAATTGGCGCCGTTTTTTTGAACACACTGTGCCCTCTCTTGTTAAGCACTCTCCTGCAGAAAGAAGAGGATTTGTTAAGATTGGTGTCCATTCCGACAATGCTTTGCAATCCGTTAACATCGCGGTTTTTTGCGGCATCCAGGCTCTCGGTTGCGATGGTTTTCAGAAACAGGAACATTCTTCGCAGCACAGAATCAAATTCCTTGTAAATCGCGTCAGAAATTTTTCTCGTGACGATGAAATTTTTTCCCTGATCCACGACTTCAAAGCCGACGCAGCAGTTCCTGATAACATCCTGCACCGAGTGGAGCTCTTCTGGGCTTGAAAAGTTCAGCCTGATTTCGTCATAGCCGCCCTTGTAAAGCGCGCCAAGAATCATTTTTGCAATCGTGCTCAGTCCTGATATGTCAAACTCAGCCCTCTCCATAGGCGGCTCTTTTTGAGAGCTGGAATGCACGATAATTTTGTCTCCCTGCACTTCAACATCAAGCTCCTCGCCTTTCTTGATTCCCTGGGCCAGCGCCCACTCTCTCGGCAATGAAACGAGCTGGGTTGAGCCGGCAATCTGTATTACTTTTCTTTTCATGTTTGAGCGAGGTATTTTTTTGTTTATATTGATATATAATTTATAAAACGCCCCCGAATTTTATATGCAATGTATGCTAGTTATATAAATCTTTCTGCCTTATATAAAGTATGGCAGTTTATATAAACTTTATAAAATATAATCAAAAATTATATAACAATCCAGCCACATTATAGCTATACGTCGGAAAACTTCCAGATAAGTGGAAGGGGGTGCATTATGCCAAGAGAGAATTATGAAGATGGATGGGATGAAAACGAAAAGGTAGACACCCGCACCGCGGCAGAGGAAGAAGAAGAGGAACTTTGGGAGGAGGATGACGAACTAACAACTAGCGAGCAGGGCTTCATCAAAGGCTGCGAGCTGGCAGGCAAGAAAGATGCGGACGAGGACTGAACAGATGGACGCGGCGCCTGAAAATTTTTTGGAGAAAATTGCAAAATTTATTGATAATATCATGCTTGGAAACTGAAACAAAGCCAAGCGCAAAAACAGCAGGACAAAACTCACAAACACAAACCACGAAGATCACGCAACTCACGCGTCTTCACTCACTTAATCGACGACTCCGCCAGTCCGCAAGGATTGGCGGTACTCGTTCTTTTTCTGTTTCAATCTTGTATTCTCTTAGAAATATAGTTCCTGCAACAATAATGGTTAAATAGGACTTCTGGCTTTTGAAACTACTATGGGGTGGGGATATGGAAAATATCGTTGATTTATTGAAAACAGCTCTGTCAAAAAAGGCGTGCTTGAAGCACCCTGTCGCGGCAGTGATAAAAACAGTAAATCAAGAGTATATTCTTGGCTGGAATGGGGCGCCAACGCGGGGTCTGAATCACGATGAATGCTCGCGAAAAGGGCAGCCCCACGGAGTGGGCATGCAATACTGCCCGACTGTCCATGCAGAAAGAAGGGCAATTTCCCATGCCGCAAGAGATGGGGTTTCGCTTGATGGCGGAATAATTTACCTGAGTGAATGGTTTCCATGCGCTGACTGCGCAAAATCAATTATCGAGGCAGGAATTGAAAGAATAGTGACTCCTGATGAATTTTATCAGGACAATAAAAATAGAATCTTGATGCCAAACCTGCAAAACCAGCCATATAATTTTGAAATGGCTGAAAAACTGTTGTTTGAAGCAGGCATAAAATGCGTTGTTGACCATTCAATTAAAGTTGGGCGCTAAAATGGGGTATGATGAAAAGTTTTACAACGCGTACAAGGCATATTTGGAAGAGCCTGCGGTCAGAAAAGCCCACGATTTGATTTTTGAGATTGCTTCTTTGGACCCAAGTTTCAAGGATGTTGTGGATTTTGGCTGCGGGGCATTCAACGAGTTTTTTGTTCACGCCTTGCCAAGCGTTTACATCGGCATTGATGCGAATGCAATAACTCCTTTTCCAGCAGATCCAATAAAGAAGCTAATTGCCGCGGATTACAGAAAAGTTGAAAATCTGGCTGAGCTTATCAATCCGCATTTGCCCGCTGCTTTTGTGAGCCTTTTTTCAACAGAAATCACAGCCCCTGTGAGCGAAAACTACAAGCTTTATGAGAAAGTTTTCAAGCAGCTTCCCACGATAAAATCAGGCTTGGTGAGCGGGTTTTATTATGCGAACAGGAAAAACCAGAATCCTGTTGAAGAGACAGGCGGACTAATGAGCTACCAGACGCTGGAGAACATCGAAGATGTCAAGTCTGGCGTGTTCGAAGAGGGAAGGATAGTCCTTTATGCGCCCTCAAAGATGTTCGGAGATGATGTTTTTGAAGTGTGGAAGCTCTTTGAACGAAAACAGGCTTAGCAAGTTTAGCGTATTTAGCGTATATTCTTGAGCTTGCCAAATTGCAGAATCTCGCCCTTTTTCTCGTCAACAACAAAAACCTCAAAACTTGAGATGCCTTTCTGCAGAAAAGGGCTCAGCAGCTTTTGTTTTGCAACATCAGCGCCTTCAACAACAAGGTTGAATGACGGCTGGACAATCAGGGTTCTGCTGCCTGCGCCTCTGCTCTTTCCTTTCCACGCTCCTTTCAGAAAGCACTTGTATCTTTCTGTCTTCGCAGCTTCAGTCAGGCTTACAGCAGGATGCTCGTGCCCGATTATTACTGTCTTGATATTTTTGGCAAGCTCCTTTTTAGGCAGCTTGTCACCGTGAGTGATGAAACTGTTGTCAATTGTGTAGCTGTCCACGACTTCCAGATTTCTCTTTCGGGCAATCGGGCCAAGAATCGTGTCGTGATTGCCCTTAACAAGCACTATTTGCTCGCATTTAGTGGCTAAAAAGTCGATAAGTGACAAACAATCATTCCACTCCTGCCTGCTTATCTCGCCAAATTCGTGCTTCAGGTCGCCGTTGATGACAATTGTTTTAATCGCGCCCTGTTCTCGCCGTCCCGCGCCTTTCAGGCGATTTTCTCCTCCCCCTACTTTCAGAGGGGAGGAAGAAAATCGGTCAGCTTTGCTGACTGTGGAACGGCCATAAATCTGTTCAAAAATCCGATTCAGCCGTGCCAGAACGTCCTTGAGCTGGAACCTTGGCACAAAAACTCCTTCGCGCTCAAGCGACTCCTCAAACCCAATGTGAAAGTCTGCAAAAATGAGAGTTTTTGAGGCGGGCAGATAGAGAGAAAGGTCAACTGTTTCTATTCCTGGCGCGATTTCCATGAGTTTATCACCAAGAGAAACATTTAAATAAATTTGCATTTTGAGGACTGCTGGTGGGTGAAGAATGGGCTTTTTTGGAAGATTGTTTGGTTTTGTTCATAAGAAATGCAAATCCCAAGTCAAGCAGCTTGAAGAGTCAGTTATAGAACTGCAGCACGACGCGAAGATTGCAGAACTTGACTACAAGAGCGAAAAGCTTAATCTGGACAGCGTCATTTCAAAACTTTCTTCAGAGTATACAACGCTGGAGGATCAAAACAAGTCTCTTGCCAGCAAAAACAAAGAGCTCAATGAGTCTAAGCAAGATTTTGACAAAAAATTGTTACTTGAAACAGAAAAAATAAAGGGGCTTGAAAAGATATTGGAGAACAAAAAGAGCATAATTCAGGAAAAAGAGAGCGTAATCAAGGCGAGAGAGGAAGAGCTGATTTCCAGCGATTCAAAGAATCAGGAGAATGAAGAGAAAAGGTATGAGCTTAGTCGAAAAATCACTGAGCTGGAAAAAGATTACACAATGTTGCAGATAAATTACAAGAATGCCCTTAAAAACACCGAGCAAAACAAGCTCCAGTTTGAGCTGAAGCAAAAAGAGAGCAAACAGGACTATGACAAGAAGCTTTATGCGCTGCAAATTCAACTGAGCAGGGAGTATGAGCGGCAGTATGGCGCAAAGTGCAGCCAGACAGTCCAGAAATTTTTCAAAGTTTATTTGTCATTGAGGCATTCGTATCGTTCATCTGACATAATGCACCCTATGAACAACATATTCAGGCAGCTTGATACAGTTGACAAGCAGAATTATTTTCTTGACAGCCTTGATAATGCCCGCGCGAGCGGAGAAGCTTCTGTCCGGGAGGTTTTCAAGCAGCATGGGCAGGAACTGAAGCAGATTAATTCACAATATCAGAATGGGAATCAGAGCCAGGACTCCCAGCACCAGAACCATCAATCTTAGCAGGACCCTTCATCCCTATCTTGGCCAGCACATACTGGTGCATTCTTCGCAAAAACTCGTGCTTGTCCTCTATCTTGAGGATGTCAAAATGCCCCTGCAGGGCTATGTTAAACGCAAACGGGCTTGGAAGCTTTGTGTCAACTTCAACTATTTTCATTTTTCCTTCCTCGATTTCCTTGAGCACCTGTTTTGTATGCTCAATGTCCATCATGTCCTCGAGCACTTCCCTGCGCGCTTCCTTGATTATTGTAAACTCTGTGCTTATTCTATTGAGCGCTGAAAGCAGAATCTGCGAGGAAACCTGCTGCCTTCCAACGTGCTTTGTCCTGCCAAGATAGTTTCTCAGAATCATAAGCGCGCGAGTTGCGCAATGACGGAATCTTCGCTTGAAAACCTCTGATTTTGAGATTGCCGCGTTGAGAACAAGCTCAAGCTTGTCTGACTTTATCAGTTTGAGCGCGCTTATGGCCATGACTTTCTTGTCTCCTGCGACATAAAATCCATTGTCATTTATTCCTATCTCAACGTCTTTATGCTGCTGCCTGTATACCGCATATGCAACTGCCCTGCTCAGGCAGTCATTTACCCTCCTGCCAAACAAGCTATGAAACATTATCTTGCTGTTCCTCGGGTCTCCGTCATTGTAATATTCGACAAGAATCTGCTTGTCATTTGGAATTTTCTTTATGTAGTCAAACTGCTCCTTGAAATATTCATAAATCGCGTTCGCGGCATTCTCGTCAACATACAAATATTCGTCAATGAACTTCAAAATTTCCTGCTTGCTTTTCTTCATTGCAAGCTTCTCAGCCATCAGCCTGCGGAATTTTCCAATTTCCATCGCCAGGTCAAAACTCAGGGGAAGCATTTCAGAAACCCAGCTTGGCACAGTCGGAGGGCGGTTTGCAGACGCTCTAACCTGAGCCACCATTCCCCTGCTGAACTTGAACATGTAAGTGTCCCCGCCAAGAACAAAAGTGTCTCCTGGCCTTAATCTTTCGACAAAGCCCTCGTCAAGCTGCCCGATAACCTGCTCGCCGATTTTTACTGTGATGAAAGTCTCGTCAGGAATTGTTCCGATATTTGTCATGTACAAGACTCTGGTGAGCCTGCCTTTCTTTCCAACCTTGCCCTCATTTCTCCATATTTTTGCATAAATGTGCCTGTCCTGCAGGTCAACGAACTTTCCCGCAAGATAGTCCAGAGTCTCGCTAAAATCCTGCCTGCTGAGATTCTTGTAGCAGTAGCTCTTTTTGACTGTCTCAAACAAATCCTTTTCCTCCCAAACCTGCTCAAGAGCCATTCCAATTATGTGCTGGGAAAGAACATCGAGACAGTTTGTCGGAATGTGAATCCTGTCTATTTTCTTTTCAATGGCTGACTTGAGAAGAACTGCGCACTCCACCAAATCATCGCGGTCCATGACAATTATCCTGCCCTTTACTGTCTCGTGCAGCCTGTGCCCGCTTCTTCCTGCTCTCTGCAGGAACCTCGCCACGCTTTTGGGCGAGCCAAGGCAGATAACCAAATCAATATACCCAATGTCAATTCCAAGCTCCAAGGAAGTTGAGCAGACAACGCATTTCAGCTCGCCTTTTCTCAGCTTGCTTTCAATTTCCTGCCTTGAACGCTTTGACAAAGAGCCGTGATGGGCTCCAATGTTTCCCAGATATTTGCCTGGAAATTTTTCCTTTAGATGGTCAACCACGCGTTCTGTTGCGCTTCTTGTGTTTGTGAAAATCAATGTTGTTTTGTGCTTTTGAACAAGCTCGTCAATCAAGTCATACATTGCGTTGTGGCTAACTTCGTGGCTTGTTTCAATCAAGTCAGCAACAGGGCACATCACCTTCAAATCAAGGTTTTTTGGAAACTGCACGTCAACAATTTTGCAGTTCCTGCTCGCGCCGTTTTCGTTGCCAACCAGGAACTCTGCTATTGTTTCAATTGGAGCCACTGTTGCTGACAAGCCGACTCTGCAAATGTGCTGGCTAAACCTGTTCAGCCTCTCCAGCGAAAGAGAAAGGTGGACTCCGCGCTTGTTTTCAGCCAGTGCGTGAATCTCATCCACAATCATCCAGTCAACCTGCCTGAATTTCTCGCTGAACTTCTGCGACGACAAGACTATTGCCAGAGATTCAGGAGTTGTGATGAGAATGTGCGGAACATGTTTCAGCATCTTTTGCTTTTCAGCAGCAGTCGTGTCCCCTGTTCGCACAGCAACTCTTATTCCGAGCTTCTTGCCTGCGATTTTTTCAATTTCTTCCAGCGGCTCAATCAGGTTTGTTGCTATATCGTTGTTGAGCGCCTTGAGCGGAGAGACATAGACGCAGTAAACCTTGTCCTGCAGGATTCCCTTTTCTGCAGAATCAACAAGCTCGTTTAAAATCGCAAGAAAAGCAGTAAGTGTTTTTGTGCCCCCTGTCGGGGCTGAAATCAGGATATTCTCGCGCTTGTGAATCTCCATCACTCCAAAAAGCTGCGGAAGCGAGAATGAGTTGAATTTTGAAAAGAACCATTTTTTCACAGTTGGATTAAGAATTAGCTCAACCCCTTCCTTTTTGTACGGCTCGCTCATTGCAGTGATTTTTCCGCCCTGTCCGCTCTGCTTTTGCCCAGTTTCCATTTTTGTCTTCTTTTGCTTCCATATTGAAAACAATTAATTAGCTCTCTCGTCGAGACTATAGCTATAATGCACCAAAAAATATATTAAGTTGATGGTTGTTATCAGCTTCTGGATGGTGAGTGGGATGAAATTTTCGCTTCTGGAAAAACTGATCGCGAACATAAAGCCGCTGCGTTCTGTCTACAAGGTCCCTCTGATAGCCGCCAACACAAAAAGGCAGTTTGTCCAAGAATTTGCCAGAGGGTTAAGGGAGCTTGGCTACAAAACCAAGAGCAAAGGCGCGAAATACAGGCATCTGCGCAGGCGCTCTGGCCTCGAAGCAAGAATCGGCGGCAGACTCGAGATTTTCTGCATCTACAACATCCGCAGCAGAAAACCAGAAGAGGAAGAGATGCGAACATACTACCATGTTCTTGACCTTATGTGCAAATACAAGGCACAAAGCGACGGCAAGGCAAAAACAGTCGCGCCAAACATGCTCTTTCTCAACCACTCCAAGGATGAGCTCGTTGATTCGTTAAAATGCCTGCTGCCATATGACGGCGCGTTTAAAATGAATTTTTTGTTTTACACCCCGCAGCGGAAACCAAAAGCCAGGAAAACGCTGCAAGCGCTAGGTGGGCAAGAACAAGCATACGAAGAAGCGCCTACGCAACAACTCACTGCACGAGCCCCTGTCCAAGCGCCAGCGCAACCGCCAAGCCAAGCAGGACAAAATAAACAGCCCTATTCCACGCAAGCACCTTCCTGCCGTCAAAGTTGAAGAACGGAAGCAAATTAAATGCAGCAAGCCAGGCGTTTATTATGCGCGCATATTAAATGCTTCCAAAAGGTTTATTAAGAAAGCGTTGATTGAATCAATTTAAGGGAGTGAGGTGCAAAATGGTTGAACAGCAGGGAGTTAACATCAATGTCATTGACGGCGACGCTTTCTTCGCCAACGAAGTCAGCATAAACTTTACTCCAACGCAGCTTGCGCTGGATTTCAAGTGCGTGACGCCAAGGATTGACCCAAGGGGAAAAGGCAAGCCTACATTCTTGCTCAGGCACAATGTTGTGCTGCTTGAGCCCTGGCACGCAAAGAATTTCCTGGACATTCTGCAGGACATAATAAAGAAATACGAGCAGGAGTATGGCAAGATAAAGAAGCCAGATGCTCTTGTGCATGCTGAAAAGAAGCAGAAGAGCGCCAAGAAAAACGAGCCAAAGGAAGACACGCCTAATTACCTCGGCTAAGCTAGCCAAACTAAGGTTGACCGAGATAGCACAAAACGCTCTCCGATAGTTTTTTATACCATTATTCTCAAATACAAGGCTATCAAAGAGGTTTGAGATATCTAAACACTCAAAAATTCAATTGGAATTTTTGGTGCTTGAAAATCTGCGGATTTTCAATGAATATTAAAAAACCGATTTTGATAAGAAAATAAACAAAAGCCCAAAAGGGCGTTAAACAACAGAAAATTTTGAATGACCATCGATTTGTCAAAACACTCAAAAATCTTAAAAAGATTTTTGGTGCTTGAAAATCTGTGGATTTTCAATGTTTTCTAAATTTTAAAAAAACAATAGATTGTTTGGAGGAAATGAATAAAATGAAAGCACAACCAACAGCGCAGCGAGTTGGAGTTTTTGTAGACGTGCAAAATCTTTACTACAGCGCGCGCTTTATGCACAACGCAAAGGTAAATTTCAAGGCTGTTCTTAACGAGGCAATAGCTGGAAGAAACCTGATTAGGGCAATTGCTTATGTCATAAGGGCAGAGGAAGAGGTCAAGAAGGAGGCGTTCTTTGAGGCGCTTGGCATGATTGGATTTGAAGTCAAGGCAAAGGACCTGCAGATTTTCGTTGGCGGAGCGAAAAAGGGGGACTGGGACATTGGAATAGCGATGGATGCAATTGAGCTTGCGCCAAAGCTTGACACTGTGGTGCTCGTTTCAGGCGATGGGGATTTTGTCCCGCTTGTTGAGCATCTCCAGAGGGCCATAGGCTGCCGTGTTGAGGTTGTCGCGTTTGGAAAGAGCGCGGCTTCAAAACTCAAGGAAGCAGCTGACAATTTCATTGACCTTGACAAGAACCAGAAGAAGTTCCTGATTGAGAGGAAGAGACTTCCTGTAAGAGGTAGGGGCAGGGAAACAATGGGCGCAGGAGAGGCAATGGGAGACAGGGGAATGCTTCCGCCTGACACTCACTCGATGTTTGGCGAGGGAGCTGTTGTGGAAAAGCCAGCGGCTGTTCATACTGCCGCGCCTGCTGCCAGAAAGGCCGGCGGGCTCGAAGAGCTTGATTAAATAGTTTTGGCGATGCCAGTGCCTCTCACGGTCCGACCAAGTCGGACTTCATTTTTCTCCCCCTACTTAGTGAGGGGGGGACAAAATGAACCTTGCGAAGCAAGGCGTGAGTGGCAAATAAGAATAAACTAACAAACGAAAAACTAAAAAATGGCGCTTGAACTTGATTCAGCAAACTACCGGAAGGAAGTTCTTGAGAGCGAGATTCCTGTGATTGTGGACCACTGGGCAGACTGGTGCGGACCCTGCAGGATGCTTGCTTCTGTTTTTGAAAGGCTGTCAAATGACAGCGCATTCAAAGGCAAGCTCAAGTTTGCCAAGCTGAATGTTGATTTAAATGCAGAGATTGCAGGACAGAATGGAATTCGCGGCATTCCCTGCCTGATTGTTTTCAGGAAAGGCAAGGAAGCTGGAAGGATTGTCGGCTCTATGCCTGAGGAAAGCCTGAAGCTAAAGATAAAGGAAATTCTGGCAAAAGCCGGATAGCGTAGCGATAAAGATAACAAAAAACTTCTGAAAGAAAAACAGGTTTTCAGTGAACAAGCTGCGTGACTGCAACTATGACAGCTATTCCTATCGCCATTGCAATCAGCTGAAGCGTGGCCTTCTTCGCAGTGGCTTCTGTTTTCAGGTCAGAAAGCAAGTCAGTGCACGCCATATAGATAAACCCGCCTGCTGAGAACGGAATGACATATTTTGGAAGGCTTGTAAACAAATGCCCGAGGTAGTAAATTGCCACTGCGCCAGCAATGACTGTTGTGGCGACCAAAAAATTCAGCACAAGCGCCTTGCCTCTTTTGTAGCCAGAGTAAAGAAGTATCGTGTAATCGCCGATTTCCTGCGGTATTTCATGGCTTGCTACTCCTATTGCAGTGGCTATCCCAAGCGGAATACTGACAAGGAACGAGGAAGCAACCATCATTCCATCAACAAAGTTGTGTATGCTGTCGCCAATCAGATTGAGCACTCCAACCGGCTTGATTGGATGCATCTTTTTTTCGTGCTCGTGCTCGTGATAGTGCCCTGCGTGGCAGTGATACCAGTAAAGATATGTTTCCATCACAAAGAAAGTTAGGACTCCCACAAAAGTCATTGTGAAAATAGGCCCGCCTGTCTCTGCTGCTTCTGGCAGCAGGTCAAGAAATGCAGCCGCAAGCATAGTGCCTGCCGCGAATGCAATCGAGATTGAAACAATTTTGATAAGTGACTTTCGCGAGAAGAATAGCGTAATCATCCCAGCCAGCGAAATCAGGGCGATTATTCCTGTCGAGCCGAGGATATATTCAAGCACCATTTTTTATCTTTATATTTTCCTCTCTTTATTTGTCTTCTCTGTCTATTTAAAAAACTTTGCGAATAGTTGCTTGCTTCTGCTTTAATTCTATTTCACTTCAACAATGAACCTGCGCGGGTGCTGGTCTGGGTAGAGCTTTGCGCTGTTTGCATTGATCCAATCTTTATCGCAAGCTGCGCCGTTAAGCGTATTGTTAAAAACACACACATTAAACGCATACAGCCCTTTCTTTGTGTCTATATTCGGAGCAATCTCGTCGCCAACAGAAACAAAAATGCTTATTGCCTTATAGTCTCCAATTGGAATTGTGTGCGGACCCTTGTCGTAGAACAGCCAGTTTTGGTTTATGTAGTTCTGTGATGCAGACAAAAGGTTGCTGCCGCTTTCTGGCGCGCTTCCATCAGGATTGTATGCCTTATCAAATCCCACCAAAACATAGAACTTATCGTTGGTTGCTGTTTGAAGCGCGTTTGAGACAGCTGCCCAGAAGACTGCCTTGTCTCCAATCGCGATTGCCTTGTGAGCCAGTGGAACTGCAACAATCTCCCCCGCAGAGAGCATTTCCTGTATCTGACTGTCTGTCTGCTGGTCAAGCGTTGCTTTCAGCTCTTCTGCTCCTGAAAAAATGTTCCTGACAATAACCATTGAACCAGCGAAAACAACAAGAGATATGATGATAATAACAACAAAAGAAATAGCAAGTTCGATGCCCTTTTTGTTCATTCCAGGCATCTTGAATCCTCGCCAGTTCCTCAGTTATAACTCTCCAGCTATCTTAGCTGCTCAAACTCCTTGACAACAAACCACGCGAAGATTATTAGCAATAACGCTCCGCCGACAAGGTAGTAGACTCCTTCTGCGATAGTCTTGGAAATGGAAACAAAAAATCCATAGCCCATAATAATGACTCCCAGCCAGAGGAACTTGTCAAGCACCATCCTCATAACTTCAAACTCTTCGCTTGAACTCAGCCTTCGTTTCATTGTTTTTGCCATTTTGTTTGCCTCATCCAACCGTGACGAAGAAAGTTTTGCTGTCATAGTCGCCAACATAAGCAGACGGAGTGCCCGCCATCAGAGGAGCGCCTGTTGTTTTATCGACCTCAACAAGAGATATTTTGTATAAGTTGTCGCTCGTTGAACCCTCTGCCTTGTGCAGTATTCCATAAACCCGCGCTTCTCCTTTCTTCAATGTCTGGGTAGTGCGATCCCAATAGAAAGAACCTGATTGCGTGGTTTCAATAGGCACAGAACCGAATGTGTTTGCCGTTGAGTTAAATTTAGTAATGTTAATTTTGAAAGACAAATCACCATCTCTGGTGTTAAGCACTCCAATTGCGATGTCCTTTCTTTCGTCTTTAGCCAACGAATATCTGTCTGTCGGGAATGAGAGCTTCTTGTTGCCAACTCTTAGGTCCTCAAGAATTCCCTGCTTTGCCTGCTCCTGAACTTCAAGCGAGGTCTCGCTTATCTTTTTAATCTGGCCCCTCACAAATCCCAGTCCGAGCCCGAGAACTGCCATTGCAATAACAATAACAACGATAGCATTTATAGAAAGCTCTAAAGCTGCTCTTTTGTTCATCAATCAACACCTCTTTTTGATTATTTGATTGTTAATGATTGTTAATTCTTTTTATGTTTTTAGGCAGGGTTGTTTATAAAGCTTTCTGTGGCTTTTGCACTTCAAAAATCAGGTTCCTGCCGAACAAGTTGCCGCGCAGCACCCTGAAGCCGGCGTTGCTGAGCAGCCTCCTGAGCTCAAGGGCTGTGAACAAGTGGTAAAACCTGTTATATTTCTTGCCGTTCAGCTTCCAGGGAATGAGCAAATCTTTTTGCTTGAAAAAGAACCTTGACTGCAGCTTGTTCCACACAGCCACGATTGCCTTTCCGCCTGGCTTGAGAACTCTTTTTATCTCCAAAACTGCCTGCTGTCTTTCGTCGCCTGTTTCAAGGTGATGCAGCACAGCTATTGACAGGGCATAGTCAAAAAATTCGTCTGGAAAAGGAAGCTCTGTCGCATTTGCGCGCCTGAGGGTTGCCTTTAGCTTGCGCTTTTGAAGGTATTCTTTTGCCCAGTCAAGCATGGCAAGGCTGAAGTCAATTCCATAACATTCAAATTTGTTTTCTGCAAAGGGAACAAGATTCCTGCAGTTGCCGCAGCCGATATCAAGAATTTTTCCAGGAGCCCAGCCCTTGGCAAATTTGTCCAGCTTTTTTTCAACATCAGGAAATGGCTTTTGCCTGAAGTTGTGCCACTGCTCTGCCAGGGCGTTCCAGACTTCTTTTTGCGAGCCGCGGCCGGCTTTGCCTTTTTCCCCTCTTTTTTTCGCCATTAGCTAAAATATACAAGACAACATTTAAAAACATTCTGTTGGATTTGTGTTCTTATGAGGTGTCGCCTGCCTCTGCCCGACAATGTCGGGTTCTTTTTTCCTCCCCCTTCAAAGTGAGGGGAGGAGAAAAAGAAGTTTGCGGAAGCAAACCAGAGGCGGGCTTGGATGGTAAAATAAAACAAAGCAAGGGAAGCAGAACATGAGAAAGCCAACAAGAACTATTTCTGGAGTGACTCCTCTTGCAGTCATGCTTGAGCCCAGAGCGTGCAAGCACGGCGCCTGCGTTTTCTGCCCAAGCCTTGGCGTTCCGCAGAGCTACACCCCAAAATCCCCTGCTGTGATGCGGGCAATGCGTCTCAAATACGATCCTTACAAGCAGGTTCGCGCCAGGCTGCAGGCATACGAGGCAATGGGGCATCCTACTGACAAGATTGAGCTTATTATTATGGGAGGAACATACCTTGACTATCCTCTTGGCTACCAGCAAAAGTTTGTGAAAAGATGCTATGATGGGTTGAATGGCAAGGATGCCAGGAATCTGGAGCAGGCAAAAAAGCTGAATGAGAAAGCAAGGCATCGCTGCATTGCGCTTTGCATTGAAACCAGGCCGGATGTCTGCGGAGAGAAAGAAATCAAAAGAATGCTCGACTTCGGAGCGACTAGATGCGAGCTTGGAGTGCAGGCTGCTGACGACAAGATATACGAGCTTGTGAAAAGAAAGCACACTGTTGCTGATGTTGTCAGAGCAACGCAGATGCTCAAGGATTCTGGATTCAAGGTTGGTTATCATATAATGCCTGGCTTGCCCAGCTCAAACCCGGAAAAAGACATTGCAATGTTCAAAAAATTGTTCAGTTCGCAGGATTTCAAGCCAGACCAACTCAAGATTTACCCTTGCCAGGTTATCAAGGGCGCTGAGCTTGAGCATTGGTTGGAAAACGAAAGATATTTTCCATATGATGACGCAACTTTAACCAAACTTCTCGCCAAAATGATTCTTTTGACGCCAGAATACTGCAGGATTATGCGAATTATGCGCGAAATTCCGCCAAGCTACATCACAGCTGGCACAAGAAGAATTGACATGCGAAGGGATGTTGAGGCTGAGCTGCGCAAAAGCGGGAAAAAAGTGAAAGAGATACGAATGCGGGAGATTGGGTTTGCAATGAACAGAAAGGGCGAGGTTGACAAAAAATTAAAACTAAAAACAATTTCCTACACGGCGAGCAAGGGAAAAGAGTATTTTATCAGCGTTGTTAACAAAGACGATATTTTATTTGGCTTGCTGCGATTGAGAATTCCTGGCAAAAACAATCCTTTTATTCCTGAGCTAAAAGGCGCGGCAATTGTAAGGGAGCTGCACGTATATGGCAAATCTGCTGAGCTTGGCGAGCGGGAAAAAGAATTCTGGCAGCACCGCGGGCTTGGAAAACAGCTGATGAAAGAGGCTGAGCGAATCGCGAAGCAGGAGAAATGCAGAAAAATTGTGGTGATTAGCGGAGTTGGCGTTCGCGAGTACTACAGGAAGCTTGGCTACAAACTTGGAAAATATTTCATGAACAAGAAACTACAACATCGTCTATAAACCTGGTTCTATGACTCTGGTGTTCTCAGCGCGAGTCTTGTTGGATGAAAATATCCTATTACAGAGCCATTCAGCCCGCAAAAAGGCATCTTGCCTTCTTTCATCCATCCATAAACTTCAGGCATAGGAATCCCGCTTTCATCAACAACCACAATTCCTTGGCGGCCTGTGTCAGAATGCACTAATTCTTCGCTGTTTCTTTTCTGATTCTGGCAGTTTTTAAAGTAAATTTCATCAGCCAAATATTCAGAATGCCTTTCCAAACTTTTAGTTTCTTCAACAAGAGCCAGCAGCCCATCTTTTTTCACTATTTCCTGAGCGCGGCCAAGCCCTTCCAGCAGGCTTGATTGAACAAGCGAACAGAATTGTTTATCGCTTGAATGAAATAAAGAGACGCAACGCGCAAATTGGTCCTTGTTTTCCAGGACTTCATAATTGCAACCATCAAGATATGCTGAGATCTCCCTGAAAATTGGCGCCATATTGCGCAATGATGGGCGCTGGTTATATTTTTTTGATTCTAAATATTCTGATTTCACAAGCACTTCTAAAAATTTTGCCAGTTCTGCGTTCATAATTTTCTCATATTTTGGCGGTATATAATGCTTTCTCTTTTTACCACCCGCTAGTTACTATAAACGAAAGATTTAAATAATGGCTTTTCTCTGTTTCTGCATGTCAATTGATGATAAAGCGGGTGGAACTGAAACTAAAGCATTAGATGCGGCTGAATCCAAACAGGGTATGCCGCCTATTGAGTGTTATGGCGCGAGAAAAAATGTCCTTGAAAAATCTATGGATTGGATAGGCGCAAAATACTACAGAGGTGTGATTCTTTTGGGCGCCATCGGTGTTGGATTAGGATTGTATTTCTATTCTCAATTAAAGAGCACAGAAATGGAATATGCTCTTCTGGAGAACTCTCCTGTAGTTGAAATAACTGTTTTGCCAAATGATGGTCTTGACAAGATTTACAAAAGATGGCACGAACAGCATCCTAACGTGAAAGTAAGCAATGAGACTTTCAATAATGTTGTCAGAAAGCTGAACAACCTTAACAATAGCAAACTTGATATCTGGCAGTCACTGAAGATTCCTGATCCAGATTATAAATAAAATCAGCAAATTCTGTTTAGTTTATCAGCACAAACTTGCCGAGCTTGGCTTTCGCCTTCTCGCGCGCTTTCTGGTGGCTCTTGAGGAAAGCATTTATCTTGTCGATAAGAATCTGCTTCAATTCGCCGGTGAGCATTTTTCCTGATTTGTAGTCGTCGTAAATTTTCTTCAGCTTCTTGTCGTCTGGCTCAAAAAACATCTTGAGATACTGGTATGAAACGTCAATGTCCGGGTTTCCGCCTTTTTTTCTGTGCTCTTCAAGAGTTGGCTGCCCGCCTGAGAATGCGTGCTTCTTGATCTTGTCAGAAACCTCTTTTTCAGAGTCAGAAAGCCAGATCACGCTTTGCTCTGCCAGCTGCTCAGAGGCTGACATTTTTGCCCCGCCCTGGAGCGAGGGAACGAATTTTGCATGCAATGCAGCTGGCTTCTCAAAATCAAATTCCTGGAATCCTGCTATGTCCCTTGTTAATCTGATGAATGGGTCCTGGTCAATTCCAACAGGCACAACTGAGATGTGCTTTCCCTTGTAGAACTGCGGGAAAAGAATGTGAGCTGCCTGCATTGCAGGATAAAAGCTCCATCCAATATTATTCTCTGGCTTGAGCCCAAATGCGGCTTTTGCAGTTGAATATGTTATTTTCTTTGCTATCTGCGCGGCATAGTTGTAAATCCTCGTGTAGACAAAATCCTGGAAAATGAATGTCTTGCCTGGCTTGAATCCAAGCGCGATGATGTCAAGGATGTTGTCTTCTGCATAGACGCGGGAGTCTTCATAGCTCAAGTTTTCCTTGACATAAAATTTCTCGTCATCTGAAATCGGGATGAAAACATCGCAGTCAAACATGTCCTGCAGCGACTTCGCGACAAGGAAAGGCACAAGATGCCCAAGGTGCATTTTTTCTGAAGGGCCTCGGCCTGTTATCACAGAAACCTTCTTGCCTGATTCGTGCGCAGCCAGCCACTTGTCAAAATCCCTGTGCGAGAAATAAACTCCTCTTCTGAGCAAAGGATGCGCATTCTGGAGCTTCTTGAGAATCTTGTCAGTTATCGGCTGGGTTCCAAACTCTTTCATCAGCTTGGAATAGTCAACTTCTCCTGACACTTCCCAGGGCGTCACGCTAAACTCCTCTTTTGCCATAAAGTGTGCTGGTTCTGTCTTCTATTTAAAACTTATCTTTGAAAACTTAGACAGCAATCTCAACATCCCTGCCGAAAATCTTTTTCAGCGACTCGAACAAAGCCTCCCTGACAAAAACCCTGTGAGGGACTGCGATTTTTGCAAGAGCTTTCTCAAGCTCTTCCTCGTTTGAATCTTCAAGGTTTGCAAGCGAGCCGTCTGGATTTATTTTTGCCTTTGAAAGCTTCTTTTCCTTGGCGTCAATATCCTGCGTGATGAATGCAGTGCTGCCAAGCAGCAGAACTTCGCCAAATTTCTCTCCGCGCTTGACTTTTATTTTCGCCCTTTCAAGCTCGTAAAGCCTTTTTCTCTGCATCCACTCGACAATAAACCGCATGAACTCGCCAGCTTCTTTCGCAACCTTCTCAACCTCTGTCTTTGTGAGCCTGTTGGCGTCAAAGTCCTGCTTTGCCTTGATTATTCCGTGCACTGTCCTGATGAATTTTGCAGGAACCTTGCCTGTTGCAATCATTTTCTCCTCGAAAGTGCGCAGCAGCTCAGAATCAGTCGCCCTTTCAACTCCTTCCATTCTCAGGGCATCCCTTATCGCAGAGGTTGTCATGTCATATATGCCAACCACTGACTCTTTTTCCTTGAGAGTCTCTATCTGGCTGAAAAGCTTCTTGATTCTCTTGAGATATTCCTCTGAAGAAACCAAAAGCTCATCGATTTCTTTTCCAGTCACATCTTTTTTGTCGCCGTGCTCAAGATCCTTTCTTACTTTAATCACTTTTTCAAGCACGTCAACATCCTTGTCTTCAAGCATTCCCTCTTTCTTGACAAAAATCTCCCGCATCATTTCAGGAGTTTCCTTTGGAGTTGGCGGCGGAACTCCGTAGAGCATAAGCGCTGCCTGGCTCGGAGTGAGGATTGCCCAGAAGAAATCCTCCATTCCAACATCCTTCAGCTTGAACTTGACTCTCTCAAGCATCTGCTCTCCACCTGACATATACATGTCAATTGCCTCTGCAGAGGGCTTGATTTTTCCCATTTTGAGCAGCTGCTTCCAGGGCATAAACACTCCCCTGTCGAAGAACGGCACTCCGTCCCTGAGGAAGGTGAAGATAACAGGGTTTGCCTCTCTCATCGAGTCCCAGAAGTCAGTCAAAATGTAAACCTGGACATTCAATTTATTTCTTATTCCAGTCATCTCCCCGACTTCAATTCCCATTCCGATTATAATTGCCCTAAGCTTGTCCTTAAGCTCGGCTCTTGTCATTCTTTTTACGTCAGTGTCGTCAATCACGACAAAAACATCAATGTCGCTTTCCTTCGTTGCCTTGCCCTGCACCAAGGAACCAGCCAGAACATATGCAACAATGTATTTCTCAAACTTTTTCAGAATCATTGACTTGTGGATTTCCGCGATTTTTATCGCAGACAGCATTCCCCTGTCAAAAACAGGCGCTGACATCGCAATCATTTCCAGCAGCTCAGACTTGCCGTCGTAGCACGACTGCCAGATTTCTGTGAGCATCAGCGTCTGCGGCGCGATTTTAGTGTCTGTTTCCTTTGCAGCTGACTCGATAATCGCAACCATCTTGTCCTTGAGCTCCTGCTTTGACATTTTCGTGGGCTCCGAGTCGTCAACAAGAACAAGCACGTTGATTTTCTTGTCTTCCTTGTCAGCCTCTTCCTTCGCCGGCGGCAGAAGTGCAATTCCAACAATATACTTGTCAAACTTTTCAAGCAGGGATTTCTGGAACTTGTCAAGCTTTGATTTCATTTCCTCAAGCTTCTTTTTCAGTTCAGGCGGAAGCTTTTCCTCCATTGCGGCAATTTCAGTCTTTTCCTCAGCTGTCTTGCTGGCTTGTTTTGCCTCGTCCTTTGTTTCCTTCGATTCAGTTTCCTTCTTCGCTTTTGCCATTTTTGATCGTGATTCCTCCAAAATTTATTTCAAATTACCTCAATTTCTTTTCCAAAGGCTCTCTTGGCTTTCTCGCCTCTGCCTCGATGTCAACACCCAACTCCTTAAGCGCCTTGATGTGCATCTGCATTAGCTGCTCGACAATTCCAACCATTCTCAAAAGCTCTTCCCTTTCCTTTGCAAGAGTCGTAAGCGAGCCCTTGTGAAATCCAATTTGTTCCTGTGTTTGCGATGTTTGTTCTGCCATTTTAGTTTCCTCCACTCGTGATAAAGAAAATCCCGACTCGGATAAGCCTCGTCTGCGATTTTCTAACCCGAACTCGTTATACTCGCTCGGATTTTGAGTTATTTGGTTTATTTGATGCAGAATAAGCTATTCAGCAGCTATAAAAAGCTGGTGGGACTAAAAAATCATATGCTCAGGCAATCTTCCTGGCGCGCCCGCTGCCGTTCCTGGACACTGCCCTGACGCAAATCAGTTCAAGCGCGCTTGCAAGCTTGTCTATTGTGTTAAACTTTGCCACAAAATGGCTGAGCTGCTCTGATGCAGGCAAGCTGAAATATTTCACGGCAGGGGAACTTTTTCCTTCAAAATAGCCTGCGGTAAGATGGTCTTTCACAATCCTGCACGCTTCCTCTGGCTTGTCGTAATGCAAAAATCTCACTTCATCCTGCCCAAAATACAACACATCGTCTCCAGCCACATAAACCACCAAACTCGAAACTATATATTGCAGTATATAAATATTTGGATTAGAAAAATTAAGCAAAGAAGCTGCGCTCACTACGCCACCGCTCGGACAAAGAAAATCCCGACTCGTGAACTCGTCTGCGATTTTCTAGCCCTCGCTTCGGCTCGGACAAACTCACTTCGTTCGTAGCCCGATCGCTGGCTCCGCTTCGCTACGCCACCGCTCGGACAAACTCACTAACGTTCGTAGCCCGGTCGCTGGCTCCGCTTCGCTACGCCACCGCCCGGATTTGAACCGAGAAACCCTTGCGGGAACCGGTTGTTTTGGCGACAAAACCTCGCAAACCACAAGGTTTGCCGCGCTCAAGACCGGCGGAGTACCAGATTGTCCCACGGTGGCAACAGTTCTGGCTAAAAGTTGCTCGTATTTAAACTTATTCAAGAAAAGAGTATCGACGACAGAAAAATTCCTCCCGCAAACCACGACATCTTTATCGTCGATGTCTGGTTTGCTTACGCAAACTTTAAAAAACTTCCTAAATTTTCAGGCAGCGAGAAGCCCGACGATTGTTCTCGGAATACCGAAAGCTTTATATACTAAAACAGTGATTTATTTATAAGTTTGATTGTGGTGGGTTATATAGTTCATAATAACGATAAAGCATAACAACAAAGCTCAACTCAGGGGTGGGTGTAATGTACTACGTCAAGAAATGCCCGGAATGCGGAAGCATTAACTTATTTCTAAATCGCGAAAAAGGAGAGATTATTTGCAAGGACTGCGGACTTGTTGTCGAAGACAAGATGGTTGACTTCGGGCAGGACTGGAGAGACGGCGAATCAGAAACCGGCTCAGAGTCAAAGTCAAGAGCAGGCGCTCCCATGACTTACACCCAGTTTGACCAGGGGCTTGGAACAGAAGTCGGGCACAAGGCAGACCTGCTTGCTCTCGGAGCAAGGGACAGGAACAAATTTTTCAGGCTCAGGAAATGGCAGGCAAGGATTTCAACTGCAATTGAGAGAAATCTCAAGCTTGCGCTTGCTGAAATGAAAAGGGTTTCAAGCTTTTTGAAGCTGCCTGGCTCTGTTGAAGAGGAAGCAGCAATGATTTACACTCAGGCAGTCCAGAGAGGGCTTGTCAGGGGAAGAAGCATGGAATCTGTTGTTGCGGGCGCTTTATACGCTGCCTGCAGGCGTCATGAGGTTCCAAGAACGCTTGACGAGCTTTCAGAAGCGTCAAGCATTGAAAAAAAGGAAATTGGAAGAACCTATCGTTTCGTTACAAGAGAGCTTGGAATTTCAATATTGCCAAGCAATCCTGCTGACTACATTGCGAGGTTTGCAAGCTCACTGAAGCTTAACGCAGACACGCAGACAAAAGCAGTGGAAATTCTTGAAAGAGCCCAGCACGCTGAGCTTACTTCTGGAAGAGGGCCAACTGGAATTGCAGCTGCTGCTTTGTACGTAAGCGCGCTTATCCACGGCGAGAAAAGAACCCAAAGAGAAGTTGCTGATGTTGCTGGAGTGACAGAAGTCACAATCAGGAACCGTTACAAGGAGCTTCTTGAAAAATTAAAGCTCGAGCGCGAGATAAAAAAGCAGAAGAAGAGGAAGAGATAAAAACAAAGGGTGATGATTTTGAAAAATGGAACTCCTCTCGCAGCTCGAAGAACTGGTTTCTGAGCCTTTTGTCGACAAACAGCAGGTTGATGACGCGGAATGCCGGCAGTTTGTCAAGCCCGGCAATGACGCATTTTTCAGCGAGCTCTACTTCAAAAACAAGCTGGAGCCCTTAATTAATTATTTTCTCGGCAGGCACGGGGTTGAGATTAAAAGCCTCTACACTGCGCTGAACAAGGAGCCGCTGAAAAGGATTGGATACGGAATAATCAATGCAGAAGGCATTCCTGGCGAGCTTTTTGCGCAGATGAGCAAGCTTGGCGACATTGGAAAATGGCTCAGCGCATACTATCTTGCGGGAATATTCAATATGAAATCGCACGATGATTACAGCAAAGAAATCCTACAAGAGAAGCCAGTGTATGTTCAGGTGCTTGAGACAGCTGTTTCTGGAATAAACCTGTTAAGGCACATTCACGATGAAATGAAAAAACAGCCGCAGTTCAGGAAAAACAAAAACTTGCAGAGGATAAATGATGTTTACATTACAGACATCAGCATTCCTTATGAAAAAGAAATCAGAGAAGCCTGTTCAATTGCAACAGACACCTGGCAAGACAGGATAATGGAAGAAGAGTCGTATGGCCACCCGCCAGAGAGCCTGGGGCTTTGCAGACGATTTCACTAGTCGCAGGGCAGCTGCAACGGCTCTGACGATTATGCGAAAGCTGTTTAAAGCAAGTTCTGGTTCAGGACAAAAATGGACCACATAGCAATATTGTCGCATTCAAGCGGGATGCTTGAGAAAATTCTTTCCTTTTTTTGAAAGAAAAATCTAAGTTAAAGCATTTCTCACAATTGTTTCTTCAACAGGAAAAGCAAAATTTCCGTTTTCGTTCTTCACATTTCCAATTTCTGTTGGAAGAACAAAATATATCTTTCCGTCCTTGTTTTTCTTGTCCCGCTGCATGATTTGAATAAGCAACTCGACATTTCCTTTGTATGTTGTTGGCAGACCCATTGCCGTGAGAAGGGAGTTTTGCCTTTCCATCTGTTTTTTGTCAAGCAAGCCTAATTTTTCTGAAATTTTTGCCTCGTAGACCATGCCCAAACTGATTGCTTCGCCATGGGAAACTGCATAGCTCTCTGCTGTCTCTATAGCATGTCCTATAGTGTGTCCATAATTGAGAATTTTTCTCAGGCCAGTTTCCTTTTCATCTTTTTCAACAACAGCCGCCTTGATTTTGACTGCCATTTCCACCAATTTCTCATAAAGGTTTAACGTTGGCGCAGAGTTTTCTAAAATATCAAATATCTCCTTGTTTTGTATGACTCCATACTTGATTATTTCTGCGAAGCCGTTTCTAATTTCCTTTTTTGGAAGAGTTTGCAAGGCGCCTACATCAATAAAAACAGCTTTTGGTTGATAAAAAGAACCAATGAGATTCTTTCCTTCAGAGATATTGACTGCGGTCTTTCCGCCAATGGCGCTGTCAACCTGCGCAAGAAGCGTGGTTGGCGCCTGCACAAAATCAATTCCCCGCTTATAAAAAGATGCAATAAATCCTGCCAAATCCCCAACAACTCCGCCGCCAAGAGCGATTATCAAGGAATTTTTGTCAAAATTATTTTTGGCGAGCTGTCTTGCAATTGTTATTGCTGTTTCGGGTGTTTTTGAGCTTTCACCTGCAGGAAAAGATATGAGCTCGCACTCCAGTCCGCTCTCTTTCAAACAGTTTTGGAGATCATCCGCATATAATGCCTTTACATTAGAATCTGTAATTATTGCATATTTGCTCGCTCCAAACTCTTTGAAATCTGTTACGAATGAATTATTCTGCCCTATTTTTATTGGATAGCTTCCTGCTCCAAAATGCACATCTATTTTCCTCATCTTAAAGGCCTGTGTGCTCGCTTGTCTCTCTTGCGCAGAAATAGATCCCCTTGCCTCGAATCGCCTCGGCAGAATGCGCCATGCCTGCTGGGATTACCACAATAGCCGGGGACTTCACAATTTTTGTATCTTTGCCAAGGACCATCTTATATTCAAGTCCGCCAGGATCTTGAGACATGATTATATTGATTTCTGGCACATCATGACAGTGCGGCTGGGCATATTTCGGCACAATCTTTCCTTGCGGAACATCGATGTTGTGAGCAACAATGTGCCGATTTTGCTCTGAAATACGGCTTTTTTCTGCAAAAACAAGTCTTTCCAAATAGGGCATGTTGCGGTGGAATGGAATTTTGCCAAGCTCTTGATGGATTGCTTTTTTTATTACATATTCAGTTTGTGGTTTTTTGTGCGTTATCGAATAAATTTGTTTTGATTTCTGGATTATCTCTTCAAGCTTTTTCAGGGTAATTGCCTGATTTCCGTCTGAAAGCGGAGATGTTTTGTTGTCTTTTTTAACTTCTATAAGCAGCCCATCTGCTCCTGCGGCAATGCCCGCATACGCAAGATCCTCGACAATGTCCGCTCTGCCTGCAGGATGGCTTGGGTCCACAATCAAGTTGTATTTGAAATTTGGGTCTCTTTTCAGGTCTGCAATGAATCCTGCATCTAATGTGAATCGGTCATATTCCTTATTTGCGAAAGTTCTTATGCCGCGTTCACAAACAAGTATTTCATCATTATGCCCGTATTTTTTAAGATACTCTATTGCTCCCAAAACTTCCTCTTTTGTTGCCTGCATGCCTCTCTTTAACAGTATGGGCTTTTTTGGCGCCCTTTGTGCAATTTTCTTTAAAAGGTCATAATTGTGCATGTTCCTGCTGCCAATTTGAATAATGTCTGCTACTTTAGCAACTTTTACTATTTCTTCAGGACCCATGCACTCGGTAATTATGCGCATGCCTGTTTTTGCTTTGGCTAATGCGAGGTATTCAAGGCCTTTTTCCTCAAGCCCCTGAAACATGCGGGGACGTGTTCTTGGCTTGTAAGCTCCTCCTCTGAGAAAGTCAACATCCAGCTTTTTTAATTTTTCAGCTATCTGCATAATTTGCGCCTTGCTCTCGACAGCGCAGGGGCCTGCCATTATTATCAATTTTTTGTCAAGCGCCATTCTTGTTTTGATTTAGGCGAAGAGGGTATTTAAATCTTTCTTTATATTATTACTCAATAGTGGTTACTAACAACTGCTTGAGAATACTTCTTGCCGGGTTTAATAAAAAATGCAGTAAAATCGTTCAAAATTTCTTTTTTAGTTAATTATTTAAACCAACTAAAATTAGAAGCAGTCATGATATTCAAACACCCCCATGAATACGGGTTGATGGCACTGGTTTCCAGAGAGGATTATATCTTGCTTGATAAATACAGGAAAAAATTAGACCCACTTGTTAAATTTTATATGCGGCCTGATTTTTTTGAGGGCGTGGCGCCACAGCACATCTCTCTTTGTTATTTCAGCTATCCTGACAAATATCCTGAAGAATTTGTTGAAAAATTAGCGCCAAAAATAAACAAAATTGCTGCGAAGTTTTTACCTCTCAAAGTGAAAGTTCAAGGATTAAAAGGCGGATGGGAGCTTGGTCTTGGAGTTCCGGCAATAGTTTGGAACATCATTGATTTGAAAAAAATAAGTCAATTTCGAGCTGAATTGGTAGCTGAACTAAAGAAAGATATTGCGCATTTTAACGACCCTGAAGTTGATTTCACGCCGCACATAGGGATTGCTCTTGGCAAGGAAGAAGAAACTGCAAAACTCAAGGAAATTGTGGAAAAATCAAGGAACGACAAGCCAGTTGAGCTCACAATCAATGAAATTTTTATTTTTTATCCAAAGGGTCCAAAGAGGATATTTGAAAAGAGAATTTAGTTTTGCTTTCAACAAAATACAGGCGCGCAATGTCCCTTTCCAGCAGCATCTGGATTACAGAACCAACGTTCTCAGCCAGTTTTTCTGGTTCATGCGCATCTGAACCGATTGTCAAGCAGACTCCTTGCTGGTAAGCAATTTGCGCAAGATTGATATCAGGATATGTTCTTTTTCCTGTGATTTTTATTTTATTTGACGGGTCATATGATGATTTTGTTATGCCTGCACAGTTTATCTCATAAGTCATATTGTTAAATTTGCACTCCTGTATTGCATTGATAAAATACTGAGCTAACGGCGCATTTGGCAATCCGGACCTCAGAATCATATCCGGATGCGCCACGCCCGTATAAACGCCGGATGAAATCAGTTCATTCATTTGTTTGAAGTATTGTTTCCACACAGTTTCATCCTGCAAAGCAGGATAATCCCAGATACTTATCCTGTCTTTTCCTTTTTCGATAAAATGAATTGAACCCAATACAAAATCGCAATTAAAATTGGGGATTATTTTGCGCAAATAGTCTTTTTCAGATGGAATGTAATCCATTTCTAAGCCGCACAATATTTTTATCTTACTCGCGTATTTGCGTTTCAATGAGTGAGCATCTTTTAAGTAAATGTATGTTTCTGGCTCAGTCAGCCTTTTTTCAGGATCAAAATGCAAAGGGCCGTGTTCTGCAAAACCAATCACTTTCAGTCCCTTGTCTAATGCAATTTGCACATATTCCTCGAGTTCGCCAGATCCATGATGCGATCTGACCGTGTGAACGTGACAGTCTATCATGGTCCCATCAAGGTATTTTTATTAATTCGGCAGCCATACTTTTTGTTTATTTTAGCAACTATTTGATCGAGACCTTTTTTCAAATTATTCTTGTTAATTTTATCAGGTTGCAATGGCAAGGACTGAAACTCATCCTTCAATTGAATTATTCGGGGATCGGATGGCGTATATTCATGAATAATGTCGTGCGGATGTTGCGGCCCGCACAAAGTTGCATATATTGGGGTTCCAAGACTAAGTATCAGATTATGTGTCAATTTGACAGGGTTTGTGATGCCAGAATCCAATGCTTCATAGATATCTGAAACTACGTCCTCAAATGAGGATTGTGGATTTATCGGCATAAAACCGACGTCAAAAGGCAAGTTTAGTTTTTGTAGCTCTCTAAGCTGTTCTTTTGCATATTTTGCGTCATATCCTTTGTTATACATCCGGAGATTTTTTTTATTAAAACTTTCTATGCCAACAAAAACCCCCTGCAAGCCTTCTTTTATCAGCAGTTGAAGATGATTTGGGTATATTTGGGTTACATTCAAATCGAAGTATAACTCTTGATCTGAAAAAAGTTTATGCGTATCATAAAAAATTTTGTGCGCCCGATCCCAATCCAAACCTATGAAATCATCATCGTTGAATACTATCTGATTTGCGCCGAAATTATCTCTTAAGTATCTTATTTCACTTACAACGTTTTCAGCAGATCTCGGAGTCCATTTTCTTTTACTCATTCGGCAAGCCGCAGCAGGAGCACAAAAAGTACAAGCACCATAACTACATCCGCGACTCGTTTGAACACCAGGAACAAAACCCTTTAACAGTTCTTCTGCAAGAACTAATCGCTCAGGATATGTATTTTTCTCGAATGCATAATTTATTGGGGGCAGCATTACCGATGATTTTTTTGTCAACACACCATTTGATTGAATAATATCTGGGTTATTGATTACATCGTTAATTGCTGATTCGCCATCACCCATTATGACATAATCCACAGAATCTGTAAAAGAGAATACTTCCTTGTTTAAGATTGTTGCCTCCACCCCGCCCAAGATTATCTTTATGGTAGGATCTGATTTCTTAATTTGTTCAGCAATTTTTATTGCTGGTTCAAATGAAATATTTTTAGTAGTAAATCCAACAAAATGAGGCTGAAAATCAAAAACTCTTTTTAAAACATCTTCTTCGCCGTACCCTAAGGTGTATGCTTTCAGAATATCCACTTGGCGCCCCGCAGTATTGAGTTGATGGGATAACAGCTCCAATCCAACCGAAGTGCAAACTGGAAATTTATGCTTAACGAAGTCATAACTAATGAGTTTATCTCCTTTAAACTTCTCTACTGCCAAAGGAGGGTCGATAAGTGTTATTCTCGCCATCTTGCTTTCTCCAGCGCAGCCATTAACTCATTTTGGTTAGTGCTATAAAGCTCTCTGACCAGCCAGTATGGATTATTAATCTCTTTAATTCGTGAAGCAGACTTGGAGTCCAGATTTAACTCAAACATAATTTTTTTAAAAGGAATCTCATACAAACTGTGAATTATTTGGTTGGTATTCACGATTCCTTTGATTTTTTCAATAGTAACCTCGTCCCTGAATACATTTCCAAATGATTCTATCTCTGCGCCATAAAAAAATATATTTCCATCTGGTTTTATAGTAATGTCGAGCCCTTTATCGCTTATTTTTGTTTTCAAATTTCCAAGAGTAAATTGCTTGCCATACTTTTTTTCGATTGCAGAGACATATTCAACCATTGAAAACGCGTCTTTTCTTCCCATATTAAAAGGCTTGACCATATTTTTGTAGCTTATGCAAATCACTGAATAATTAGTTATTAATTCGTCATCTAATGTTGTTGACTCTTTCAATTGGTGTTTAATTCCTGCATCCTCAAGGATTTTTACCAGGTTCGAGCGAATGTGATTCTTGTCTTCAAACAACCCCCTTATTGCAATGTCAATATTTGTGAGATTTTTTGAGTTTTCCTTTAGAAATGAAAAAAAATTGACGTAGTGCTTATTTTCAATCTTGGCGCCGTGGTACGAATCCATGCTAATTCTTATGCAATAGTTGTCTTTTTTTGTCCTGGCCAAACTGTTTAGTTCATAAAATCTTGATTCTATTTGTTCTGGAGTCCAAACCCCATTAGTGAGTATCTGAAATGAGCGTCCTCCTGAAGACAAGTTTAGTAAATCTCTGATGATTTCCTCTTTATTAAACGGCTCGCCTTCGGCACTTATCGTTATCTGATCAGTTTCTGGATTGTTAATAATATTCTTGATATTCTCTGATGCTTTTTCATTTAATATCATGTCGGTATATCCCTTAATTTTATGCTTGGGATACATGCAAAAGTCGCAGCCAACATCGCATCTGTTGGTTATGTCGAAATATATTAGATGCTCATTTAGATTCATTTTGGCCTGACTCCATGATAGAAATTAGTTTTTCTGCATCTTCCCTTATCAGAATATCAAATGGGACATAAATTGCATTTTTCTTAATTTGCAATGATGGCTTTCCTGCGAAAAAAATGTATCTGGCGGGATCAGCGCATCTGGATGCAATGTTCTCCTGAATATATCTTGGCAACTTTGAATAATTTAGGTCTCCTTCTGAAATAACAGAACCGATGTCCTGGCACAGCTGGTTCATTAAAGAAGCTTCGGATTTGGATGTTTTTGCAAACAGGAATTGCTTGTCTTTAACAGGCAGAATGTCCATGTGAAAGAATTTTTTGCCCTTTAGCCCAGAGCCAAGCACATAAAACAAAAGGCGGCAATTATTTGAGGGCAGCTCTTTGATATAATTAAACGCCGGATTATGCCTTTTGATGAATTTATTTATGTTCAATCCGCCAAAAGTGCATATTTCTATCAGCCTGTTGTAAGTGTTCGGACAGGTGTATCTGAAGCTATCAACTAGCCCCTTGTGAATATAATCCTCTGATTTCCCGAAAAGCTCTTTAAATTCATTTGGAAATGCCGTAGTATTGAAATAACCTGAAAAATCATCATTTAACTGAACAAAATCTTTGATTTTTCCAATCACATTCTGCAATTTTTTATTGTGATAAATCAGCAGTTCAGCTGCAGGACCCACAACACCGTAAATGTCAGAGCCAGATACATTAAACAGTTTGAAAAAATATTTTGATTTTCTGGCCTCATTTATTCCCTCGGCTGAAAAGGCATAATACTTGCTTTTGTTCATTTGCCATTTCCATTTGTCTTTTTGGGCATCTGTTATGGAAAAATCAAAAGGCATTTCTGCTATTTTCCCTGAAAGTCTGTGGCCTGCGAAATAAACATTCTCAAAATATTCAGAAAACTTTCTGAAAAAATCAATGCTGAAAAGCTGGCAGCCCTCGAAAAGATTGCTTTTATACGCAATTTTGCTGACAAGAGTCTCGTCTGCCTTTACAGTAACATCCAAATCTGCGCCAAAAAATTTCTTTGGCAAATTGGTTTTTCTTTCTGTTGAGCCGCTTGCTTTAATTTCTGGCTTTAATCCATATTCTTTCTCAAAAAATGTTTCCAGTTTTTGCAGCAGCCTGTCGTTCAATGCCTTAATGGCAGTTTTCTCATTGGGCGCCGGCTCCAGATTTGGAAATTTCATTTTCATAGCCTGAATCCTCTCACAAAGTTTTCCATTTTCTTTTGTTCTTTAACAAGGGTATCGTCTGGAATCTGGGAGACATTAACTGTTAGTTCATAGGCGTCCTTGAATGAGACCCTTTTCAATACCTCCTCGAGTGGAGGCAGCCTGTGCTTTGTTCTTTCATAGAGTTTTGATCCAGGATATGGCGTTGCAAAATAAATGGCTCCAAAATTATTGAATCCCCGCTCAAAAACTTCTCTCTGGGCTTCGGATTTCAGCGTTTTGCCATAGTCAATGAGCCTTTTGAAAAATGCATAATTTTCCTCTATGTTCTTCAATGATTCATTATCATAGCCAATTATTATGTTTGGAACCGGATAGATCCCGGCTTCCACTGATTCCTTGAAGGCATTGAAATTGTCATCCAGAGTCATTTTCTTGTTCATCTGAACCAGAGTTTCCTCACTTCCAGAATCAAAGCCAAAATAAATGTAGTCGCAGCCTGCCGACTTGATTTCTGATAATATTTCAGGATCTGTGGAAGTTGACCTTGCGGCAATTCCCCATTTCACATTTTTTCCAATTTTTTTCATTCCCTCGCAGATTTCTCCGGTCAGTTTCCTGCTGGTCAAAAATGATTCATCCATGAAACTGATAAAGTCAATAGCATGCCTATCTGTGAGCATTTTTATTTCGCTCAATACGTTTTCAGCTGAGCGATAGCGAATTTTTTCTCTGCCCAGTGTATTAAAGCAAAAATCGCAGTGGTAGGGGCATCCCCTGGAAACCAATACATTTCCTCGCCTCTGGGCGCTTTGAACATTTGGGGATAAAGGAAAAGATTTATTCTCAAAATATTTGTGCAGGTTCAAGATTTCTAAATCTGGATAGGGCACTGTATCTAATTTTTCTATGAAATCAACAGGCTGGTTTTTTATTATGTTTTTGCCAGTTCTATAGACTATGCCAGGAATTTCTGATAGGGACACTTTCATATTTTTCATGAAAGGGATGATGTTTGTTTCACTTTCTCCAACAAAAGCGACATCAAGTTCAGGAATCAGTTCAAGTAGCTGAGACTGCACTGCACTGGCCAGCCCGCCTCCTGCGGAAATGATTGCATTGGGGTTTGTATTTTTAGCTATTTTTATTATTTCTTTTTGGTAAAGGTATGTTGTTATCAGTCCTGATACACCTATGAAATCATATTTTTTATTGCTCAAAAAATCCTCAGACTCTTTGAGCGACATGAAATTTCCATCCATAAACTCCACAGGATAGTTGTTCTGTTTCAGAATTGCGCTTAGTATGCCCAGACCATATGGATAATGTCGTGGGGGCTCTGATTTTCTGTTGGGCGAGTTTATTAAAAGTATTTTGCTCATTTTATTCTCCACATTTCATGATTTTTAGGCCAAAATTATCTGGTTTTGTGATGCGTACCATTTTGTATTGGTGGGGAGTTTCTTTTTCTATTTTTTTGGACAGAGATTCGAGATCATCGCCAAATGCATAGACGCACGGCCCGATGCTGCTCATTCCTGCTCCCAGCGCTCCGTTAGCCAATGAGAAATTTATTATGTCTTGTACCACAGGTCCGTATAGATTGATTTCATTTTTTTTCCATTTTTTTTCCTGCACCAGGTTTATTCCTTGACAAAAGGATTCAAGGTCTGACTCACAAACCGCAGGCAGCATTTTCGAAAGAGTTATTCTTGCAAGCTTTTCAATATCCTCCTCTGGAATAGGACATATGCTTTTGAAAAAATCAAATTCTTTCTTTCCGAAAACTCTTTCAGAGTCAGGAACCAAGAGGAGTATTTTCCAGTCGGGCATATCATACCTTGCCAATAAAGGCGCCGGTTGGATTATTTTTATGGTTGATGATGGGCCAAATTCTGACTTGTATTTTGTGGAATGCCCACCTTCGAGACCAAAGCCGCCCTTATCTATCAAATTTATGCCTAATCCTGAGGTCCCGCCCCTTCTTAGAATTGCAGCCAGCTCTTTGAACTCTGCTTTTTTGTTGTAAATATTGCAATAGGCATGCGCGGTGGATAGCAAAGCTGCAGTTTTAGAGCCGAATCCAGAATGCTCGGGAATTGCTTCATGTATTGTAATCCTAATTCCTCCCAGCAAGTATTTGTCTTTTGTTATGTTTAAAGCATTTTGAACTGCATCGGTTAATTCTTTTTCCATAAGTGTATTGCTATCAACAATTATGCTTTCAGCAGGTTCTACGGTGAAAACCATCCTTGGATATTCGAGAGAAAAACCCATCCCTCCATCTATTCTTCCCAGGTTTCCGTTCATGTCATAGAGGTTTATGGCTATTCTTGAGGGAACTGAATACTTGATTTTTGAAGCTTCTTTGAACCCACCCATATTGTCACTGAATAATGGTATATAGTTTAAATGCCTTTCGCATTAATTAATGCAGAAGAGGACGGACTTCGGAATTTTTCGGCACAAAGAATAAACTTTGTTCTGAAATGCAGTTTCCATTTAGGCGGCTGCAGAATTGATAGGTTCTAGCAAAATTGCCTTTTCTGGAAATTTCTGCGCGATTAATTTTTCATGAACATCTTTCCACGGATTGTAAAGGAACAAACTATCGCCTGGCGCCAATGTGTTAAAGAGATTTATGCAGGCTCTGGAAATGTGTTCGGTATATCCTATGCCAAGCACAGTTCTTCCTTTTTCATCAGCAGGCAGTTCGCATCCTTTCAAGCAGGCGCGAACAGTTTCTTCCAATTGCTTCTTAATCCTCTGTTCTTCTTCCGGAGACTGGCCTGGCAATGCGTGATGGTCCAGCACCCTTGGCGCTTCAAGGTATACGTCGCCTTGCTTGCAAGCGCCAAACAATTTGCGGAGAATCGCGCGCGGATTTATCTTGTACGCTTTTTCAATAATCACTATTGCTCCATTGTCGACTATTCTAATGTAAGGTTTGATGTGCAGTTTAAGCCTGTCTCGCGTGTCTATGACAATTTCCTTGATATTCGTTATTTCTGTTTCCCCTCTCTGCGCGTAATCTCTTATAACCTCGTCCAATTTTCTCTTGACCATTGTAAGCCCGCTCATCTTGGTTTCCCGCAGGCCATATCCTATCCTATTTTCAGCAAGCTTGGTTAGGTTGTCAATTTTTAGGTTCTTATCGAGAATTATTGCTGAAATGTCGGCCGCATATACCGTGGCTGAAAGACTTTCTTTTAAAGAAGGTTCGGCAACACAGTAGCTAATTAGCTTGTCAAGCGCTTCTTGACTGTGGCCCTCTTTTCTTTCTTCACTCATTTTTCATTCATCTCTCGACGAACTGGTATAGGAAAAAGTATACTGGTATATAAAGGTTTTTGTTGAGTTGGCTCTGCTGGACTTTTACCTGTAGCTGTTCTTCCAGCTGCCTGAAAAAGCTCTTGCAGAAGCATAAGCTGCATTTGGGAAATATGGCTGTCTTATTCGGCTGCCGCGAACGAGTTCGGTTGGCGCAGGAATTTGCATCGTTCGCATTGTTTCCTGTTCGCCGTGATTCGCCAGGTAAGCGTGAACAGCTGCAGCAACCACAACAAGGTCTGTTTCGGTTGTGTTTTCACTTGCATTTTCGCTCATTTTATCACGCCCAAAATTTTGCCCAGAGTTGCCTGCGCCGGCTTTGTTTGGTACAATCTGGCGAGCGAAATAAGCCTTTGTTTGCTGATATTTATTCCTTTCCTTGCCAGCAGCCTGCGAACAGAAAGAACATACTGGCAGAACTGCGTGACATTGTGCGGCTTTTTCATCTTGTGCGCTCGCTCAAAGTCAATAAAAGTCACCTTGAATGTTGCGCGTTTAACTTTCTTCTCAACCAAGCCAGCTCGCTTTTGCTTGCTGTCAGGTTGGCTCGCCTTTGGCTCACCAACAATAATGTGCTTGAAAGGGTGATGCATTTCATCTTTCGAGATTCCAAGCTGGTCAAGCTTGAAGCATTGCTGAAGCGCAGACTTCAAAGCTAATGCAACCTCTTTTTTCCTTGCTGCAGGCAGCCATCTCGCCACATATTCACCTCTCACAAACTCATAAGCAACATAATTTTTGCCAGCAAATAAAAACTTCGGCCCGATTTTGTATTTGTTCAGCAGCTTCAGCATTCGCGCCTCATTTTTCATCCTTCCAGTTGCCAAGCTCTCTTTCTTTTTTGTTTTCACAGCCACTTTTCTCCCTTTCAACTCTCCAATATACACCACGCTCCGTTTCCCCCGCGCGAAATAGCGGATTCTGCTCAGTCCTTTTTTCTCCAGCTCCTTGAACAGCGGCTTCTTTACTATAATATAGGCATACAAGTCCTCGAAAAAGATGTGCTCTGTTGCCAGCTGCTTTGAATCGAACAAGTTCGCCTCAACCAGCCCGTCAACTTTGTTTTTGTTTGTAAGAGAGGAGAAGACAATGAGAATTATTCCGTCAGGCTTGAGAAAAGCAGGCGCCTGCGACAAAAACTTTGCCAGAAGTTCATACCCTTTCTTCCCTCCTGCCAATGCCTTCTCTTCCACCAAGTCTTTCAGCTTCGGTTCTTCAGGCAAGTAAGGCGGATTGAATATAATCGTGTCGAACTTTTCTTTGTTCTTGATGTTTGAAAATAAATCGCCGACAATGAACTTTATTTTTCTGTGTTTAATAGTCGCTCTGCAAAGCTCAATTGCTTCTTTGTCTATGTCAACTGCCAAAACCTTCCTAACGCTTTTCTTCTTTGCAGCAGTCTCTGCCTGAATCCCGCTTCCTGTTCCGACATCAAGCACGCTGCCTTTGGCAAACTTCCTTACCTGCTCCTGCAAAATAAAGCTGTCTTCTCGCGGCTCGTATGCCATATAATAATAGTGCGCCAGCCAGTTTAATAACATTTTGCTGCTTAGGAACTAAGTTTCAGTTATTTTATCTGCCAGCAGAGAATAATTTTCTTTTCACTTTCAAGGACAAAAAGAAGGGTTATTTAGCTCTTTTTAAAGAGAATCTTAGCTAAAAGGATGCCGATGAAAATGGGTGATTAACATAGTGATTTGTCAAAAAGAAAATGTTTTGGTAAATCTAAAAAGATTTGCGTGCATACTTATTTGCATGGTTTTATTCCCAAGCCTGGTTTCTGCCACAGACGTGAGTGTGTGGAAAGGGCAGTATCGCACAGGGACAACCTTTAATGCGGGAACTTACGATTTTAATTTTACTGTTTACGATTCTCTGACTGGCGGAACAGCCTGCTACTCCAACACAGCCAGCTTGACAACTGGAAATTGGGGGGAGTGGGAAACAGAACAATCTGGTGTGGGCGCAAGCTGCAATGATGTTTCAAAAGATTATTTTTTGAATGTCAATATTGACGGAACAGACCAAATTCCCAGAAGAAGGTTACTGATTTGGAATTTTTTAAGAAAAGATGTTGATGAACTAACTACCGGGAAATTACAAACTGATTCACAAATTATAGCTCCAATAATTCAAGCAGATACACAGATTATAGCTCCAATAATTCAAGCAGATACACAGATTATAGCTCCAGTAGTTAATGCTTCACAAATTATGGCTGATAATTTAACAACAGATTATGTTTCAGCAAGATATTTTATTGGCGATGGCTCTTTATTGACAAATCTTCCTGCGGGAGAAGAGGCTGACCCTGTCTGGACCTCTGAAAAAGCGAATTATTACAACAAAACAGAGAGCGATGCAATATACCTGCAAGATTATCTGGAAACAGACCCTATTTTTGCTGCAAATAGAAGTTCAATCTGGGATGCCATAAACGGCAGATTAGCTGCAACTGACCAAAGATACAATGACACAGAAGCAATTGCTTTGAAATTGGATGCTGCAGACCAACGATACAACGAGAGCGCGGAAGTTGCAACAAAATTAGATATCACAGACCAAAGATATAATGACACGGAAGCAATCGCAACAAAGCTGGACATTACAGACCAGAGGTATAACGACACAAATTGGGCGCACTTTGCTTTTTACACAAAAACAGAGAGCGACATGATGTATCTGCAAAATTACACAGAAACAGACCCTATTTGGGCTGCAAACAGTTCAACTGTGGCGAGAACAGGAAACTGTCCTGCCGGGCAGGTTGCGCAGAACACAACAACTGGAGGAGTTCAATGCATTACTCCAGGAAGCGGGGGACTTGCTTCTGCCTATTTGGCAAGTAATTTGACTGCCACAAATGCAGGGTATACAACAATATTCACCATAGCATTGACGCCGGGCAAGATGAATGTTGTTAAAGCCTATCTTGTGCAGAGCTCACCTACAAACGGAGTGGCAATCAGGAATAGAGCAATCGTAAGCGAATCCGGGCCTATTGGAAACTGCAACTTTGTGACGCAGAATGGGGCGGCGGCAGAGAAGATCGACAACATCGCAGTGAGCGCAAACTCCGCAGACACAGGAAGCACCAGCATGAGTCTTGATACTAATGTTCCATTCATTAATACAGTCACTTGCGCAGTGCTTGCAGATGCTAATCAAAAAAATTTGATTATCCAGTTTGATTCAGAGACTGCTGCGACAGTAACAACATATGCCGGCGCATATTACACAAATGCCGTCAATTAATGATGATGAGATAAAATGCGACTATCTAAAATTAATTTAGTTAATTCTATTTTGATTGCACTATTTTTATTAGCAGTATTAGCGATGAATGTATCTGCAGAAACGACTTTTTATGACAACCCTGATGAGTTTGTGATATCCCCTCCCATTTCAGCATCAGCAAGCGCCCAGCAAACAGGCGGGCATGGCATCAGGACAGCCAACACAACAGCTCCTCCAGCAGCAATAAACTGCACGCAGGACTGGATATGCGGTGAGTGGAGCAGCTGCTCACCAGCCCAAGATGGCTCAGGAATCCAGACAAGAGCCTGCGCTGACTCCAATGACTGCGATAATCGCTACAAGAAAGGCAATGTTTCAAAAGCAATAGCTGCGCAAAAGCCTGCTGAGAACAGGGACTGCAAAGAACTATCTCAGACAAAAGCCGGAACACCAACACAGCTGGCAGAAGTGCCAACTCCTCAGCAGAAAACAGCGCCTTCAACATGCGGCGCTGCCGAAACAAAACTTGCAATATCCCCAATAGTAAGCGTGATAGCGCTCCTAGCTATTATCGCAATAATAGTTGTCAAATCCTGCCTGCGCAGGAAAGGGGGGGTATATAATCGTCTATCTTCACAGGGACAAGCATCATAACGATAAATTTTACAGAGATAAATTATACAGCAATAAAATTCACAGCAGCAATTTTCAAAGTAATAAGCTTCACAGGGATAAACATCAAGGTAGCAACAATTTTCAAAGTGATAAGCGCCAGAGCAAGAAACAATAATTTAATTCAGGCACAGAGCATATATCATTCATAGCTTGATTACATTCCCGCCAATAACCAGCCCTGCGCCTACTGCTGCTGTGACAATGTATTTTCCAGAGCCGAGCTTGAGCTCAAACGGCTCGTTTGTTTTTTTGACTATCCTGTCTGTCCTGGCGTCATAGCATCTCCTGTCAAGCTTGCCCTTGAGAACCAGGTCAAGCGCCAGCGGGATTGTGGCGACAGATGAGTTTCCGTATTCGTCAACAGACCACGGAATTTTCTCTTCGATTACCCGGCTGAACTCCTCGTCATTTTGCGTTGAATAAAGCCGCGCCACGCTGCTCCTCAGTATCCTGCCATTCATCTGATGGAAGAAAATCGCGGCAACGTCAGAAAGCTCAATTCCGGCATCGCCAATCAGCTTGTTCACGAACCGCGGCAGCTGCTTTACCGCGAACTTGAAAATTTCGTTTCCATTCATCCTGAGGTAAAACGGTCCTTTCTTCTCGGACGGCGCTGTGCCGCGTTTTTCGGCATCAAGCCTTTCCTGCACGCCAATGTCAAGCCGCAGATAATGCCCCAAGCTGCCGTAAGTCTCAAAACGAGAGCATTTAATTCCTGGCTCTTTGCTAGGCTCAATCAAAACTCCGCCTGCATTGTCTGAAAATAGGGTTGAGTCAAGGTGATGCTCGTCTCTTATGTCGGTTAAAACATCGACGCCAATCACTGCTATGCGCTTGTATTTTCCCTGCTTGATAAGCCTGTCCGCAACATCAAGAGCTACAGTAAACCCAGAGCATCCAGCAGTCACGTCAAGAGTGTCTGCTTTTCTCAGCCCAACCTGTTTTTTTATCCGCTTTGCCATGGAGTCAAAGCCACTGTGCTCAGCTATTATTATGTCAGGGTTCTCAGGGTAGGGACGGCACTCGACGTGCCTTGGCCCTCCATCATCCTCAATTCCTGCCGCATATATGCTGCAGAATTTTCCAGCAGAATATGCCCTCACTATGTCCTCAAGCTGGATGGAACCGTCATCTGTGACAATGTCAAACGCTATTGTATTTGGCTTGTTGGTTTTCTTTTGCGCAATTGCAGAGTGGGCAGGAATGGGCGAATAAAGTGTTTCGCTGAACTTGGAGTTGTGCGCGACAATGAGCAATTCTGGTTTCTTTTTTGCCGCCTCAATAATCTGCCTGAGCGTTTCGGCGCCAAGGTCGGCTGGGCGGCGGTCGGTCCATCTGCGCTCACCAATGCCTGTCACTGAATAGATTTCTTCTGCTGTCTTGCCTGACTTCAGCTCAAGCTTTCCAGAGCCGTTTTCCCTGTAAAGCTCTTTTCCAACAAAATAAGAATTATGAATTATCTTCTCGCCAGCGCACGAGCCGGTTGCGACTATTGTTGAGTAGTGCTTTGCTCCCATTTATTCTGTGGATTCGCAAGGTTTAATAAAGATTTGTATTCTTGAGTGTTATTATTCATCGCAGGGAAGAACGCTCTTTTCATTTTTCAGGATAAAAAGAATAATTAAGTATCTCTTTGTTTTTTCGCAGTTGCGAGATGGTGGTTGTGGCGGGAAAACTAAGTTTTTTGCTTATTCTTTCAGCCTTTTTAGTCTCCTTGTTTTCAGCGCTCTCGTTTGCAACAATGGACCAATGCTGGCTCTATGACAATAATCAAACAGCGTGCAACAACGCAATCAGCTCTGGAATGGGTTGTTTGTGGAGCCCAAAGGCAACAGACCCGTGGTGCGCTGCCGCAACAGGCTGCTGTATTATGCAGGGCTGCTGGAATTTTGACCAGACAGAAGAAAGCAGCTGCGAGCAGGATGCGAGCTGCGACTGGAAGCCGAATGACAAAAACCAGAATCCATGGTGCTGGAACAATGTTGGCTGCTGCGACAAAAAGGGCTGCTGGAACTACATAAACACAAACGAGAGCGCGTGCGAGTCAGCTTTCGGAGGAATCTGCCAATGGACTGCGGCAGGAGCAGGAAACTTTTGTCCAGAGCCAGTGGGCTGCTGCAGCCCTGGATGGTGCGGCAACTACAATGAAAGCCAGTGCGCAAAGGCGCCGCTTTATGACATGCCCTGCAACTGGAACAACGCCACAGAGAGCTGCGAGGACCAGGGATTCAACTTTTTCAGCGGGGAAAATGACTGCACAATCGGAGGCGGATGGTGGAATTCTGGAACAGAAACCTGCGAGATGCCGACTTTTAACGCAGATATACGCTGCTGGTTTGCCAGCGGCGGCAATCAGGCAGTTTGCGGCAATGTAACTGGCTGCGTTTACTGCAACTCAAGCAACGTGGAAAGCAACACAAGCTTCTGCTACAACGCCGCGCCAGGCGACTGCAGGGGGCACGAGCCAAAACCATATTCTGACTCCTCAGGCGCAGCAGAGGATAATATTGTTTGTACGGATATTTTGATTGAGAAGATATGCAACTGCGGGCCGTTGCCTGGATGCAAGTGGAACGGAACTGGCTGCGCAGAGGGAATGCTTACACAGGCAGAAAAAAACCAGTGCGCTCCACCTGTGCAGTTCTGCGAGGAAACAAGCAACCAGACAGTGTGCGAGAGTCTGGTAAGCCAGTATTTCATGCCGTGCGAATGGGATAACTCAACAAGCAAATGCAAGTTCAAATCTTCGATGGTCTTTGGCGGAGGAGGAACCGGCTCCTTTATGGAAATTCAGGATGAAAACAGCTGCGCAATGGCAGGAGGAGTCTGGAAAAGCGAGAGTTATGTTGACGGAGGGGTTGTAAAGATTGAGAACTGGTGCGAGATGGGCTCTGGAGTCGGGTTCCAGATGTGCGATGACAGCTGCTGGGCTTGCGAATTCCAGCCTGACGGAAGCCAGTGGGCAAACGCGGCTGCGGCCCAGACCGCATGCCAGAATTCTGAGTTGGGATTTTGCCAGTGGATGCCTGACACCCACGCTTTCAATGACCAGGGCTGGTGCGATTTCCCCCACGATTTCTCTTTTGGAGGAGGCGACTGCAACTCTGACTGCAAAAACTGCAATTTCATGATTGACCCTGAAGCTGAATGCGAAAGCAGTGATGCAAGCTGCAAATGGACAGGCAGTGAATGCATAAGCCAGACAAAAAAGAGTTGTGATGAGAGTTGCTTCTCATGCTATGACCCTGCAACCTGCGGCACGAGCGACGCTGGGTGCGGCTGGGACAATATTATGCAATACTGCAAGCCGGTTGGATTCAATGGAGAGGTTTGCTTTGACGGAATTGACAACAACGGCAATGGCATGTGGGACTGCGGGGACCCTGACTGCGGATTTGACGAGTTCTGCGGCGGGGGATTTATGGGTGCTGAGTTCTCAACCTGCAAGATGCTGAATTCCGAGCTTGAATGCGAAGCGGCAGAAACCCCGATGGGCAACTGCGACTGGATTAACAACACATTCAGCGCATATTGCGACATGCCAGGGGCAAGCTGCTGGGAATCTGACGACAACCAGAGTGCGTGCGAAGCAGACACAGCCTGCCGCTGGATGAATCTCACCGCAGAGGGCGAGGAGCCTGACTGCGACACAAATATGACAGCAGAAGACTTGTGCAACGGGATGAACCAGAGCGCGTGCGGCGAAAATGCGGTTTGCGCATGGCGGACAGATTTTACAGGGAACGGCTGGTGCGAATATTACCTGTTTGGATGCTTTGGCAAGAGCCAGACATCCTGCGAGGGAGATTCAAACTGCAGCTGGACAAGCGACTCCCATTCATTTGAGGGCGGATGGTGCGACCCCTTCTGCTTTAGCCTCAACCAGAGCGAGTGCGCTGCAGAGCCATCCTGTGAGGTTCTTGAAACGTTCTGCGACCCAGGATATGCGATGAACGACTGCCCAAGCTATGACGGAAACGAAACTGCGTGCGCAGCCCATAACATGAGCTGCTTCTGGCAGGCTGGCGCTGATGCGCCTGAACCTGACAACGGCTGGTGCAACAACGTTGGGATGCAGGCCATGTTCCAGGGAATGGACCCGAGCCCGCCAATTCACCTTGGAGATGATGAACAAGATGCTGATGTGGCTGAGGAGGTTGACATAAGGTTTTTTGGAATAAAGGACATGGGCAACTCTTTTGGATTTGGAGCAGGCGTCACCAATCTTGAGGGCGCGGCAATCTGCAACGGATTCCCGCTGCAGACAGGAGGCTCTGGCGACGGACACAACACGACAAAGTTTTTCTTTTACATTGATACAAATGAGAATGAAATTGACGGATGCGCAACAAAGGACGAAGATGGCGAAACTGTCTCTGGATTCGAGTTCCTTCTGAAAAATATTGGTGAATGGAACAACAATGAAAACGAGTCAGCAGAAACCCTCACGTTCCACAGCTGCGTGAATAGCAGCTGGGTCTCAACAAACGTGCCTGTGTCGCAGTGGAAGCAGATGATGTGCGGAGACATAGGAGGAGCGATGGCTGCGGTTGAGAAGGAAAGCCTTGAGAAATTCTCCAGCTATAACAAATCAAAAACAATGAGAATTTTTGTAACTTCGGCAGACGCAAGCCATAACAGCTCAGCTCCTGTTGACAGCGTCGGGCCTTCTTACTACACTCCTGGCTCTGTTGACTTCAAGTTTGAGTGCTGCGACTGCCCTGGGCAGGACATAGACGGGGATGGCTTCAACTCCGAAACAGATCCTGACTGCAAGTTTGTCAAGAAATTCGGCTATATGCCTTTTGAGGACTGCTGGAACAGCGCAGACGATGACGGCGACGGAGCAGTTGACTGCGACGACGTGCAGTGCAGCCAGACCCCGAAATGCGGCGGAAGCTTTGCTTTTGCGACAGACGCAAACGACAAGAAAGCGCCAAAAGTCACGTTCAGCAAGAAAGATGCTTTTGTTGACGGCGCATTTATCGTGTTTGACACAGACGAGCCTGCAAACGGCTCTGTGCTGTTCTACAGGAACGATTCAAGCTGCGCGACGCTAAACAAAACCATAAATGATGTCGGAGACCCGTTCTTTACCTTTGACGACTTCAAGCCTTTCCACGGAGTGCCTGTGGACAACTTCCAGTTCAATCCGAACAAGCTCGGCTACAGCCTGCAGAATGGCACGGCATATTATTACAAGCTTCAAACCTGTGACCCGTCTGGCAACTGCGCCTACAGCGCCTGCTCAAATTTCACGACAGCGGCTGCCTACAGCGACTTTGTTTTCAAGATGAACATGCCTCCTGGCTTCAAGGTGAACATCCCCCAGCTTGGAATGACAAACGACAACTTCACCTACGGCAAGAAGTCAAACGCCACCACGGCAAACAACATGAACATAACGGTTGACTGCGAGGCAGACGGCTACTCGCTGACTTTTGTCGGCGCAGACGTGATGAAGGCAAAAACCCTTGACCTTGAAAATGCGTTTGTCTGCGACAGCGATGACGGATTGATAGGAATGGCGTCAGACGACTGGCACAAGCTGCTGCAGGAGCTTGGCGTGGACTATGTCATACTGGCAATCCCTGCGGCAAACGGCGACGCGCTGATGCACTGCGATGACAATGGAGAGAATTGCGAGGATGTGACTGACTATGCTGATTGCGAATTTGGAGTAACAGAGACAGTGTGCAAGATTCCAGTAACGCTTGGCTTCTCGACCTATAAAGTGGATTCGCCAGATGATGGTGGCGGGGAAAGAAGCCGCGGCAGCACAACAGCAAGTTCCGGAGCAGCGCAAACAACCACTAGCTGTACGCAACTTTGGGACTGCGCTGGATGGAGCAACTGCACCGGCGGCTTCCAGGCAAGGCTGTGCGTTGATTTCAATGACTGTGACAATCGCTACAAAAAAGGAAATGCTTCAAGCGTGATTACTTCACAAAAACCAGCTGAGAGCCAGAGATGCGAGATGCCGGCAGCTGTTGAGCAGGTTGAGGCTGCGGAAATGCCCTCTCCAACATCACCTGCGCCAAGCCCGATAACAGGCGCTGCAACAACAGGTCTTGCAGGGCTGGCACTAACACAGACCCAGCTGGTTGTTGTTATGGCTGCGATGCTCGCAGTTGGCTTGATAGTAATTTATGCGCGCTCGCGAAGGAGATAGCGCAGTGGACACGGTCAGGCTATCCAATGCAATGCATCCAATACCCTAAAAAGATAAAATATTAAATACCGCCTGTTCTCCATTAGTTTAATGGCCTACTACGACACAATCGCCCTTGGCTATAACGAGCTTCACTCAGAAGAGCAGCTGAGAAAGCTGAGAATAATCGCAAATGAGCTAAAGCCAAAGCACGGACAGTGGCTTCTTGACGTTGGCTGCGGAACAGGGCTTTCTGGCAGCGTGTTCTCAAAATTCGGCTGCGAGATAGTTGGAGTTGAGCCAAGCAAGGAGCTTGCAAAGCTGGCAAAGTTCAAGGTTTTTAATGTAAAAGCAGAGAGTTTGCCCTTGCCTTCAGGCTCATTTGACTTTGTAATCTGCGTGACTGCCTTGCACAACTTCACAAACCCTGAAAAAGGCCTGAAAGAAATGAAAAGAGTGGCGAAGAGCACAGCAAAGTTCGCAATAACTGTCCTGAAGAAATCACCAAAAGCCGAACAGCTCAAATCATTAATCGCCAAAATATTTAAAATTGAGAAAGAAATTGAAGAAGCGAAGGATGTGATATTTGTTTGCAAAGCAAAGGGAGGTTTAAAATGATCTACTCTAACACTGAAACATTGCCTGCACGGCATGCCGCGCACGCTTCTGCTGCTCCGGTTTCAGGCGCGCATGTTTCAGGAGTTACAGGCACGCCTGAAAACAAGTCATTGCCTTCAGCGTCAACGCAGCTCCTAGCACAGAATTCATAGGCACAAGTTCTGTTGAGCGCGCGGACGCTTTCATCACAACCCATCGCGTCATTCTGGCAATTCCGCAACCGCGCGCTTCTATTTAATTCTTGGGGCGCGACTAACGTCGGAGCTGTTGGCGCGGCGGCTATACGTGACATCAAAGCATCCACGAGAGAACCTATGCATATGGTGGTGATTGCACCTGCTGAAATACTGGAAACTCCTGAAAACAGGCCGTTGGATTGAGCTGGAATAACACAAGTGATTTCTTTTCCCCTCAAAAGATTTGCCTGAGAAACGTACATTTCCGACGCGTTAGACGGCAACTGGATGTCCTCATACTTCATGTAGTACTCGCACGCGGTAAGGTTGCCGCCGTGAACTGAGCTGTATGCGATTACCGTCACGCCGGCATTAACATTGGTGATTCTTATTTTCGCGGGCGTGCAGTTTGCCGAAGCCTCAGCAAAACATTCGGGGTCGCTTCCACAATCTTTTAACTGCAAGCCTGCTTCGATGTCCACACAGCCTGCAATCAGCACGATTGCCAGAATAAGAATAGGAATTACGAGTGCCTTCATAGAGGTGTTTTAGAAGCGCCAGTATTAAAACTTATTCCAAGATTTACGTGGCATCATACTCTGCTCGCTTCGCCGACCTTCGGCATTATAGATTTATACTTGTTCTTTTTAGCGGAAAGCCGTCAGCGGTTTAAAGGTTGGGATTATATTCTGAGGCATGACAACAAAACAGATTTCGGATGCTCTCAAATCATTAATCGCCAAAATCTTCAAAATCCGCAGGGAAATAGAGGAGAGCAAGGACTTGATTTTTATTGCTGAGAAAAAGCTATGAACGAAGTCTGACTAAAAGCGTATGGTTTTATCCTGGTCCGTGTGTCAAAAATAAGAGAAGCCAAAAGACTAAAGACATTAAGGTGTATGCCACCAATCCAGTTAGCGCGCCTTTCCATTTAGTTTTAGTGAAACTTGCTGCTAAAAGCGCTGTGGGCGATAATAACAATAAATAAAGAAAATACGCCCATATCCGAGAACTTGTAAATCCAAACATCACTACTTGAGAAATTTCAAAAAAAGGCACCACTAGCGCAGCTATTGCAAAAGAGATTACTCCTCCAACTAAACCACTCGCGCCTGATTTGTCGTTCTTTAGTTTTAGTTTTGAGAGCCCAAAAACTAATAGAGAAACAAGTCCAAAAATAATGCAAGCAAGCACAATAGCTACAACTGTCAGTATTCCTAACCCCGCATATTGAACATGCGCTGCATTAATTATTGGGATTATGATTGTTTCATAAATTATTGGGATCATAAATGTTAGAAATATTACAGCTAAAAGAGAATATTTTCTTTTGCTATTTTTTGAGTTCATTTCAGATGTTTAATATTAATGGGCCTATAAAAATGTTTTGCAAAATAGAGTGAATGCGCTGCAAATCTTCAAAATACATACCTTTATAAACCCTCAAAACATCATAGTTTCTAGTCAAAGGTGGACGGAATAGATTGGTTAGCAAAAAACTAATTCTATTTCATGCGTGCTAACCGAACGGTTGCGGGCATTATCCCTGTGACGAATAAGAAGATATATTCAATATTAAGTGTTGAATAATTAGGAGTAAGAATAAAATGAATTTCAAGGAATTGGGATTAAGTGAAACTATGGTTGTTAGCCTGAATAATTTGGGCATAACAGAGCCAACAGAGATACAGCAGAAAGTGCTTCCGCTAGCCATGCAGGGCAAGGATCTGGTTGGAACCTCAGAGACAGGCTCTGGAAAGACGCTGGCGTTTGGAGCGCCGATTCTGGCAAGGATGCAAAAGAGCAACCACGTTCAGGCGCTTGTTATCGCGCCGACAAGGGAGCTTGCAGAGCAGATAGCTGGTGAGTTCAAGAAATTTGGAAGGAACCTTGACTATAATGTAGTTTCTATATACGGCGGAGTGTCGCTGCTTCCGCAGATGGACAAGCTCAGGAATGCTGACATAGTTGTAGGCACCCCAGGAAGGCTTTTGGACCATATGGAAAGAAGAAACCTGAATTTGTCAAAAGTAAAGTTCCTCGTGCTTGACGAGGCTGACAAGATGGTTGAGATGGGATTTGTGGAAGATGTTGAAAGAATAATCAGCCAGATTCCCAAGGACAAGCAGATGTTCCTGTTTGGAGCCACAATCACAAATGAAGTTGAAGGAATCACCAAGAGGCACGCAAAAAATCCAGAGTACGTAAACGCCAAACTAAATGTTGACGAAGCTCTGCTTGAGCAGTATTACTTTAACGTTGACCAGAACGAAAAATTCTCGTTGCTTGTGCACCTTTTGAAAAACGAAGACCCTAACCTGGCAATAGTTTTCTGCGGAACAAGGACAAACACAGACATCGTCTCAAAAAATCTTGAGAGGCAGGGTTTTGACGCAAGCGCAATACACGGCGGCTTGTCGCAGAACCAGAGAAACAGGGTGATTGAAGGGTTTCACAAAGGCAACCCTCACATACTTGTCGCGACTGCTGTGGCTGCAAGAGGGCTTGACATAAAGAACGTCACGCACATTTTCAACTACGACGTTCCGAAGGACCCGAAGGAATACGTTCACAGGATTGGAAGAACAGCAAGAGCAGGAGACAGCGGAAAGGCATTTACCCTGCTTTCGCAAAGAGACCACGAGTTTTTCAGCTCGGTTTTAAGGCACTGCCCTGTGGAGATAACAAAGCTTGCTATTGGCGAGTTTGAGAAGGTCAAGTTTGACTCTGGAAGAAACAGGGGCGGATTTGTCAGCAGAGGCGGGTTTGGAGGCGGCTTCAGCAGAGGCAGGCCAAGCCAGAACAGGTTTGGACAGGGGCGCGAAGGATTCGGGCAAAGAAGTTCTGGACACGGACCAAGCGGCTTCAGCAGAGAAGGTTCCAGCCAGGGAGGCTTCGGCAGCAGACGAGGTGGATTCAACCGAGGCGGAGAAAGCTCAGTAGAGCGAGGCAGCTTTGGAAACAGCAGGTCTGGCGCTCGCGGCTTTAGAAACGGCAGGCCGCACAGATTTGGAAATCATAGCCAGCCAGGATTCCGCAAGGACGGCTTTGGCAGAAGGCGTTAACTTTGGCAGACGACGCTAGAAACGCCAAGGACGCTAATTTTGGCAAACGAAACTAAGAGACAATGCGAATAATAAACTATAAACCCAGAAAAGAATACTGCTGGAATAATAAAAAGAGAATAATTCTAAAAAATTAAAATAAGAATCAAGAATAAACAAAAAAGAATAATAAAAATAAAACAAAAAGAAGTTTTATTTGCTTATCTTCCGCGAGTTCTATTCCTTCTTCTTTCCTTTCTCTGGAAGAACAGCAGATAAATTATCTCCAGGATTCCCAGTGTTTGCACAACGAGAAGCACAATAAACCAGATCTTCTGGCCGTGCCTTCCTGATTTCCACAACGCAATTCCTTTCCAGGTCGTTATCCAAATGAATATGACGCAGATGAGCCACATTGCAATTCCTAATTGTGCGGACACCATTTTTTGAAGTATCAACGGATCTGCAAATATTGCCATAATTATCTCCTCCTTTCAAGTTTTATGAATTAAAATCAGCCGCGCCCGGTCAAGGCCTAGCTTCTAAGAGTCGTGAGACTCCGTATGCGACACACAATTATTGCTAACTGTGCCTCACCTCCGCTAAGTAGCCTCCGAGGCGGCTATTGACGACAAAAGAGGGAGGGGTATTTAATGATTGCTGTGGTGAAGAATAATGAAACGCACAAGAGAAAAGTCGGCAGGGGTGAGATTTTCGCCCACCAGGGTATCGAACCCACAAGGCTTTGCAGCCTAAAGGTTGACAGCCTTTCGCCCTACCATTAGGCGACCCTGCCATGGAAAAATTTAAATAGTTGACTACTCTAATTTATTTTGGTTGACAGCCTTTTGCACTATCATTGTGCGACCTTTTTCTTTTTTATTTTTCAACAAGTTTTTTATAGTAGGAAACTATTACATTGTTGTTTCAGACTATTGGATTACCGTTATTCTACCTTTTTTTATTTTTTATAAAACCCGAGATGGGACTCTCTTGCGAGAAATCCCAATCTCAGGCGGGTCGCATAACCAGGTAATGCGGAAGCCGATACCTCCCTATGTTCTCAGATTAACTCATTTATATAGTCTGCACCCAACTGTCCAGTGCCTTTTTTGACCAGTGGCTTGGATAGGAAAGTTTATATATACAAATAGTATACAAAGCGATACAATGAGCGAAGTGGTTCATATCCGTCTGGGCGCGCCTGTGAAAAAAGAAATGGTTCTCGTCATGAAGCAGGAAGGGACTTTTGCTAACGTGACAGATTTCATCAGGGATTGCATAAGGCACAGGCTGATGGAGCTGAAGAGGGAGAAAGCGCTGAGAGCTCTTGAAGAGATGAGAGGAAGTGTGAAGAACATAAGAAGGCTGACAAGAGCAGAAAGGGACAAACTGTTTGAAGAATACCTGAAAGAAGACCCTTCAAAGATTCTCAGGAAGTACCACCTTGATAAGGTGCCCCATGTTTAGATAATGTTGAATATTTCTTGTGACAAAAAATTCAGCGCCGGCTTTCATTGCGAGAACTATGTGCATCGCATCAGAGTAATGTGTTGGAAGTGATTTTGCTTTGATGGCATCGTCATAATCTTTCGCAACCATAATTAATTTGTTCATGCTTTCCAATTCTCCAATAAATCTTGCCATTCTTTCCTTGGCGATGTGCTGTTCAAGTTCTTTAATAACCCAATAGGACATAACTATCTTAAACTCGCACTTGAATGTTCTTTTCAAGACAGAAAACGCAAACTCTCCGAGAGGGCGCATCTTATCACTTCTGTCCTCGAGATAGTCAAGGTAGAAGTTTGTGTCTGGATAGATGAGAATTTCCATAATATCGCCATGATTTTTCTCTTTATATGCTCTGCGGACGAATGTCCAGTGGTTGTGCCCTGTTTTCCGGAGGGTTTTCGGAAACTTCGAAAGGTTTGCGGAAATTGAGCCGAAATGTTTATATACTATTGCCAGTTATATACTCGCTATGGCAACTACAATACAGGTGAGTGAGCAGCTTCTCGAGACGCTGAAAAAAAGAAAACTTTACGGCAAGGAAAGCTACGAGGAAGTCATCCTGGACTTGGTAGAGGACACTATGGAATTGAGCGAGGAAACAAAGAAAAGCATAGCAAGGGCAAGAACAGAGATCAAGGCAGGAAGATTTTATACTCACGAACAGGTAAAAAAGAAATTAGGACTGTAAATGTACGAGCTTGTTTATTCTCCTGAAGCATTAAAGCAATTGGAAAAGCTTGAGCGCGCTATTCGAGAAAGAATAATCATTGCGTTAGAAAGATTAAGAATCAAGCCAGAATCGCGCGATATCAAGAAACTTATGGGAATGCCGGGATACAGGCTAAGAGTAGGAGATTACCGGGTAATTTTTGATTTGGAAAGAGACAAGCTAATAATTCTTGTTCTTGAGATTGGCCACAGAAGAAATATTTATGGGTAACCTGACATCGCCAACCGTCGCCTCGCCACTCTATAATCCCGCAACCATGCCCGCCACAACCCAATTCCCTCGGTTTCGTTCCACGGCTCTTTTTGTCGTTTGCGAGCGGAGCGAAGCAAACCTTGCAGCGAACGGAGTGAGCTGCATTGGAATGAGCCGTAGACTAGCAAATGAGTGGAGGCGAAGGTTTGCTGAGCGACAGCGAAGCAAACCTTGCAGCGAACGGAGTGAGCTGCATTGGAGTGAGCGAGTGTCACTTGCCGAAGCGCAGCATAGGCGCTAAACTACAAAACTTCACAAACGCAAAAAGTTCAGAAGAATCCAGAAAACAAGAAATTAGAAACTTACTTCAGCGCGCCTGCGGCAGGCAGCTTTGAAACGACAGCAATTTGCTTAATCACAGCTGGCTTGTTCTTCTCAACCACAATCGAGCAAGGGCAGGGAAGCTTTGATGATGCTCTCTCCAAGGCGGTTTTTGCAACCGCAAGGTTTGCCTTGTTTATCTTGACTAGGAATACTGTCTGCCCTTTCTTCACCTGGGCTGCTATTCCAACGCATTTTCCAAAGGAACGGGCCATTCCTGTTGACATTCTGTCTGCTCCTGCTCCTGTTGCCATTGCGTTTTCCCTGAGAGTGTGATGAGGATAAACCTGTATCTGCATGAAATAGCCTGTTTTTCCAAGGGCTTTTTCAAGAACTCTTCCAGAGCACTGTCTTGCTGACTCCAGAGCTGTGTCTCTTATCTGCAGAGCTATTTTGGTTATCAGGTGCAGGTCGTATTCAAAGTGCTTTCCCACTTCGCCAGCATCGAACCGCACAACTTTGCACACCGGCCTTGATCGAATAAAGTTTTTCTTCTTGTATTTAGAGAAGCGGGTATAAGGCATCTTCAGATGCCTGTATGCACAGAATTTTCGCAGGTGCGCCATTTTTGTGTTTTACCTTGTAATTGTGTTGTATTGTATGATATAATATAGTGCAGTAATGGGGAAGGGTAGGAGGGGGTTTTTAAAGGTTTTTGTTTGTGAGTGGAAGCGGGGGTTTGGGGGCGGAGTATTTTAGAAACGGTGCCTGAAGGCACGGGGAGGCTCCGAACTGAGGTTCGGAGAAGATTTATAAAAGTCGTTGCTTCAATTTTTCAGTATGCCAGACATAATGTCAAAGCAAGAGAGAAGCAAGAGAATGTCATTGATAAAAGGACAATGGACGAAGCCCGAGAAGTGGCTTCATAATTATCTGAGAGGTTGGAAAGTTCCGCACAAGATGCATCCAAAAATGGAAGGCGCGCCAGATGTCATACTTCCAATTGAAAAGATTGCCGTGTTTATTCACGGTTGTTTCTGGCACGGATGCAAGAAATGTTACAAGGCGCCAGTCAATCACGCGAAGTTTTGGAGGGCCAAAGTCCTGGCAAACATCAGAAGAGATGGCAAGAATGTGAGGCTCCTGAAGAACAGGGGGTGGAATGTCAAGATAATCTGGGAGCACGAGATCCCTCGCTATGGTACTAAAGAAACAGTAAGAAACTTGATAAAAGCAAAGTTATTAAAATAAGGAGAAATTGTTGTGTTTATGCCTCAATCAATTGATTTTTGTCTCAAGGTGCTATTCAATGCGGAGCAACTTATTGCACTAGGAAACAAAGAATTTCCTGGCAAAAGGTTTCCTGGCCCAAAAAAGAATATAATAGAATCCCTGAAGAACGAAGGCATAACGGTTGAGCAAATAAGGAATTTTTGCAGGGATAATAATCCGCCAACAAACACGGACTTGATTAAAACTGTGTTGAGATCTGGAAAATTGAATGGGCACAGTTGGGAAAAGGCAATGCCTTCAAATCTTCATCTTTCAATCCAAAATTTAGTCAGGGCTTGCTTTGCAGGAGAGATGAACATTGACAACTATCTTGAAAAGGGGAATAACATAATCAAGCACGAATTTTTCATAACAGCAATTCACGATTTGATGGTGCAAGCGATCGTGGATAATTTTGATGACATCATTCCATCGATAACTTCAAGAGGAACAATTGATTTTGTTTCTGATGCCAATCCTTATGACTTGAAGATAACCCCGCCCATCAAGGGATGGACTTACGGAAGAGCCAAAGCGACGCCAATTGATTTTGCGAAGTCTTTGTACGAGGGAGCGGACACCGAGAGGATAAGAAAATCAGCAGAAGATGCTGAGGAATTCAACAGGCTTTATGTTGTTTATGATGACGCAGTAATCTGGACAAATCCGGAAGTAGCAGAAACAAAAGTGATAGAAGCTTTTTCCAGAAGACCCGCGCCATTCACTCTTGATATTGATGGAAAACAAATCAAAGTACTAGTTCTTTTCCTCAATTAACTTTATAATATGTTCTCCAATTGCCCTTGCAAGTCCTACAGGCACGGCATTCCCTATTTGTTTCAATATATTGCTCTTGGTATCTTCAAATATGAAATCATCAGGGAATGATTGCAATCTCGCGAGTTCTCTTGGCGTCATTACCCTGTCTTTTCCATAATGAACAAATACTCCTCCGTGATTTTCCTTGACAGTACGACTTGGCACATTCGGGGGATTCTTGTAGAATGCATCAGAGTAATTTCCAAATACATTTGCGCCAATAGGGGTATTTCGTATCTTGCCAATGAATTCTTTATTGTGGGCAGTAATGATGTGATTAAATTGCAAATCTTCTTGCCTGTCCCTGAGGTCGTCTATGGCTTCTTGCACGGTCTTCCAGGGTCGCAGGCCATCCTTCACGGGATTCTTTGAATGTGTTGGCTTTGGAAAAGATATTGGTCCATCTTCTTTCTTGCCTATGAAAATAACTCTCTCTCTGGTTTGAGGAACCCCGAAATCTGCCGCATTAAGTACTTCGAATTTGACATCATATCCTATCTCCTTGAACCCTCGTTCTATCTTTTCCGTTACTTTTTCTTGCGCAGATCCTGCGCGATCTTTTAGTTCTTTGATTTCAGATTTCAAATCATCAAGTTTTTCTGCATCTTCTTTTGTGAACTTGAACTTTTCTGCATTGTTCTTGGATTTTTTTCTTAGTAAAAGCAATCCTGCTTTTTCTTTTTCCAATTTTCTCAGCTCAGATAATTCATTCTTTGCAACATCCTGCAAATCTTCTCGGTCGTGCATCATGGTCAATATGCCCTTCACATTTTCCAGCACAAATAGTTTTGGTTGCAGTTTCTCAACTATCTCCACGTATTCTTCAAAAAGTCTTCCTCGTGGATCACCAGGATCGCGAAGTCCCGCCAGGCTATACGCTTGGCACGGCGGACCGCCAATTATAACGTCACAGGGCTTGTCCTTGAAGGCATCAAGTATTTGTTGTTTTATTTCTTGATTAGTTATGTCCCCAAGTATGAATTTGGCTGCAGGATGATTTCGGACATAGGTCTTCATTGCAGGCTCCCAGATGTCGTTTGCAACCACAATTTCAAATCCGGCTTGCTCAAACCCCTTGCTGAGCCCGCCACATCCCGCGAACAAGTCCAGAACTTTGTATTTCTCCATCTTTTTCAACAGAAGCGTTAGATTGGCTTATTTATATGCCTTGCGGCCAAATGTCCAGTGCTATTTTGTCCAGTGCCCCTCTTTTTGCCTGCGACTACGGAAAAGCTTTAGAGTTTAAAGGTTTTGCTCCCTCTTTTGTCGTAGCCGTAAGTCGTCCGTCCGTGTCCTGCGCGAATGGCTGGCGGGTTGCGGGAGACTGCGGGATTCCTTATCCCTTCAGAGCTAACTTCAATGTTAGCAAAGCTATAACTATGGTTAATGAAATCAAAGCATAAGTAAGCCAAATCATATGTTTAGACGCTTTCCTACTCGCTATATCGAAATCTTTGATGGCACGATTTAGTTCGTCATTTGCTTTCTTAATTCTTATTTGGTTCAACATGAGAAATCCTTGAGGCGCCAGAATAACTGGAACAGAACTATCTCCCTTTATGGCCTTCTCTCGTAAATCTGACATATTCTGAGTGACTGTGATTAAATTGTTATTAAGAGACTCAATTATCAATTCTTTAGAGAATCCATGTGGGCGCACTGCCCGCGGGTAAGCTTTGTCCAATTCTTCCAACAAATCTCCCAATATTCGTTCCATAGCATCAGATACCAAGCAGGTATTATCATTGGATAAGAACGCCAGGGGATTTAAAAGTTTTGCCCTCCTTTTGCCTGCGTCTCCGGAAAAGCTCCGAATTCTATCAAAATATGACTTCATCAAGATTTTTAGCACGGCGTAATTTATTGAGATTTGTATAAACTGGACCCCTTAAGCCGCCCAATTTTCTTGGTTTCTGTTTAACTTTTATTGGTTTTATCTTCTTTTTTTCATATAATTTAACCCGGTACTTGCCAGTATTTTTGTAAGGATAAATTTTCTTCACTTTAGCGATATGGGTTATAGCAGATAATGGTGCTTCTTGGTAGATTGCTAAATATTTAATTGTATTAATTTTAGATTTCAAAATTCTGATTTCTCCCCACCATGATCCTTTAACGAAAGCTGCTTCGAAACCTTTTTTTCTTGCGGGACACACTATTGTATCGATATCCTTAGAAACAAGATGTTTTATTTTTGCAGGTATGCCTTCTTCTCCTTTAATATTACAATAGTCTCTTAACGCTATTACTTTGAGCTGAGGAGGGCAGTCTTCCCAATCATCTATCCAACAAACAATATAATCGCATTTCTCTCCAGCCTCAATTCTTTTAAGGTGGTCATACCTGACAAAATCGCTGCTTCGGTATTCAAATTCAATTTTAACTTGTTCGTATCTTCCTGGTGCAGCCTGCTTTCTAGCAGTACAATCGGGAAATCCTTTTCGTATTTCTTCTATATACTGAAATCCTACTTTTTCATGAAGCAGACCAAACAACAATATTACTCCATTTTCTTCAACTGGCCCATAAGTCATCTCCTCGATGCCAAGTTTTTCTCCAACAATGCTTTGCCTCGCCATTATACAAATCTGAAGGAAGAGTATTGTTTATAAACATTACTACACTAATGATTAAGTGTAAATAATCGCAGACTAGACTGTTTAGAATTTTTTCGTTCATGTCCTGCGCGAACAGCTGGCGGGTTGTGGAACTATTTTGGATTAGTTGAGGGAACAGTTTCTTTTGATTGGTTAAAGAGCAAATCAAATGCCCCTTTATTTTCTAAGCGGTTTAATCCTTCCATAAAAAACTTATTTAATTCTTCAATTTGCTGTTCTTTTGCAACATTTTTCATTATCGACATAAGAGGGACATACTGCATAACCCCTGAAAATTTGTGGGTATTTTTCTTAAATTGAGGGAATTGTTTAAGTATGTAGTCCTCATTTCCTTCATTTAATTGTGCTATCTGAATGCAGCAGTACAATCTAAAATTATTTTCTTCTTCTATGTCTAAATTCCACAAACCAATCCACACAACATCATTTTTGGATTTTTTAGTTGATGGTGTAATGAAAAATCCTTTATACTGGTAGAGGTCGCTGTCACATTTACGCATGGAATATTTCTTTTGAATTTGTATCTTCAATTGATTCACATACTCGTTCATTTTATTATCCACTCTCCTAAAACTACTCCAAATACTCCCGTCTGCATCGTCAAATCCTTCAAATTCTGCCATATTTTTATCCTCCATAAAGTTCATCATTTCTTTAATTACCTGCGTGTTTTCGCTTGTGCTTTCTTTTAAAGCATCTTTCAGGATTCTGTAAATCTGAGACCAATAAAAGTGATTAAACTTCTTTTTATCTTTTAACTTATCTTTGAAATTATTTAATTTTTCAGAATCATATTTTGTTATAGATATCACTTTAGAATCTTTTTTATCTTTAACCAGTTTTAAATATCCATTTATCTGGTCTGAATCAAAATCAGCTTGAATTTTGCTTTCGATAATAATCATTTCTTCAGATAAAGGGTCTATTAAGAGTATGTCTGCTATTTGTTGATTAGTTTCATTGTTAAATGAATGTTGGGTATGGATGCGCGGATTCTTGATATTTGGATTTATTTGACTCAAGAATTTGTTTAATACTGCTTTATTATTTTCTAAAATATACGCAAATAATTCTGTGAAGAAGTTTTCTTCTGCAAATCTGCCTTCTTGCGGCGCATAGTGTATTAACCTCGAAAATAAGTTTTTATTAGGCATTTAAATAATATTTGATAATTTTGCTTAAATATCTTGTGGCGCGTTTGTCCAGTGCCCTTCCTTTTGCCTGCGGATCCGGAAAAGTTGCGGGAATTTAAAGGTTTTTTCTCTTTTTTGTCGCAGTCGTAAGTCTTCCATTCGTGTCCTGTGCGAACGGCTGGCGGGGTGCGGATTTTGTTAGAATGAGTTCCAATGGGAACGGGAAGACTCCGAATTTATCTAAACCAATTAATTATCCTTCTGAGTATTGATTGTTTTTGAGGAGTACACACCCTTACAGGCTCGCTTTTTGTATAACGCGAAGATCCAAGAAACTTCTTAAATGCGGCATCTTCCCTTTGTTTACGCTCAATAATTTTTTGTTCCAAAATTACGGTGTATGGTGCGCAAGGATGCCCTCCAGGTTCTTGCCACAGTCTTCTGAACTCTTCTGCGTCTGGTGTAATTGTATTAAACCTCATCAAACCGGCAGGTTTTGCTTTTAAGCAATTTTTACAAAAGAAATTTTTACAATATCTGCACCTTTGTATTTTTGTTTTTTGCCTGCACAAGTGATAATTGCAACGTGTTTTGTCTATTCTTAATTTTGTTTTCTTTTGAATTTTGCTAAGATTACTAGTTCTGCCAATAGTTACTACGCCTGCTGAAGGTTGGAAAGCGCCTATCTTTGAAATTTCTAATTGTTCTTCGAATTTAGAACTGTGATCTTGGACTAGAATGTGGGATACTTCGTGTGCGACAACGTGTTCCAACTCATCAAGATTTTGTATTGTGAGTTGCCTTTCTGAAATGCAAATTGTATTTGTATATAGGTGATAGTGCGCAAGTTGATATTGATTCTCTTCTGAGCAATATTCAAAATTAATAGAAGGGAAAGGCAGATGTCGTTTTCGACATATTCTACTAACAACTTCAATAACCTTATTCTTTTTCAGTTGCAATACATGTTTTTCTAAAGCAGATTTCATTTTAATCGTTTTACATTTGCAGTCAATAAATAAGATGGTCTATATACTGCAGCATATAAATCTAATTATTTTATAAACTTAAAATTAGAATGTGTTTAAGTGGAATATTGGACCATATATTAAACTCACTTACTTCATTCAGTATAAGGATAATAAACAAAGTCCTTAATTTTTATAGCTTTATAATCGCCAATTATTCTAAAAGATCTTTCTTCTGTTTGGCCCGTATCTAGATTAGTGAGTTTAATTGTGCCGCCAACAATCTCATAAGAATAAATTCTCATTCCATCAAAAGGGTTATTAAAATAAATTGTATTATCTGGCTGAATAGTCATAACTTCTTGCACTCCGATTAAAGGGACTGTAGTTATCCAATTCCCAACGAGGGGGTTTTGAACTTTGGATATTTGTTCGCATCCAGAAACAAAAACCACAAGCAAAACTAACAGCAGTATAAATTTTGAGACAGTCATATAATACATTACAATAGTAGTATTTATATAAACATTTCTAAACTTAAACTGTTCCTGCGCGAACGGCTGGCGGGTTGACCAGTGCCCCTCTTTTTGCCTGCGACTACGGAAAAGTTGCGGGGTTGAAGGTTTTGGCTAATTCTTGAAGCACAACCTCTTAAATTTACAATATTGGCAATGCCCCTTGCTCTCTGTTTCCGGAAAATCTTCAATACGGGCAGAATTGTTTTCTGGATCCTGCAATGATGCCTTCATTTCAGCAATGCTATTGCGCATATATTGTTTAATACCATTTATGGCTTCTTCTGTTATCGCGAATGTTTCTTCTTTCTCGAGTCGCGGATTATATATTTTGACTATTATCTTATCTGGCGGCAGCTTCCATTTTTGCGACGCATAGAGCGCATAACATGGAAGTTGTATTTTCATTGCCACATCGTTACTTGTCTCTTTACCGGTTTTCCAATCGTAAATTGTTCCAGAATCGCTCTCTTTTATTGCAAAATCAAGCTGTACATTAACTTTAGTGCCTTCAAAATCAAAATGTGAATACTCCTCTGGATAAACCCAATTTTTAGAGCTAATTTCTTGTATGCGCTGCAAGGTATCTGAATTGTAAAATTTAGTTATTGCGTCTTCTGCGAGCTTAAACGTTTCGTTCCACTCGTCTTGAGTAAGCGGCACATCATATTCGTGCTCAAACAACCCAGTTTTCTTGGGATATTGTCGGTACCCCTTTGCTTTCGAAAAACAGAACTCTTCATTTAATCGTTGCCTCAGTTCACACAACAACTGCGGTAGCGGGAGCTGCATTCTTGCCTTGTTGAATATCAGCACCTTTTTGATGAAATCGTGCACCACTTCTCCTACCCAGGCCTGCCTTGTTGTAAGTCCTTTCAGAATATATGCCTCCCGCGCTGGTGAGCCCTCTTTCCAACCGTCCCAAAAGCCATAGTGTTGAAAATAATATTCTCTCTTGCAAGTCTGAAAAACCTCATCTCTTGATTTTGACCAGCTGAATTCGTTCTTGAAGTCGTCCATGGAAGAAATAATCTCGCAACCACTATTTATAGTCTGCGGCCGAATGTCCAGTGGTTGTGCCCCTCTTTTCTGCGATTATGCCGACCACTTGGCGGGAAGTTCCGGGATTTAAAGGTTTTATTCCGCTTTTGGCTAATTTTCCAACCTCTGTTTTTGGTAATAATCACAACAGAAGTTTACTGGGCATTCCTGGCAGAGCGGAACATTCCCACAGATTACTTTTTTGACTTCTCTTCGGTCTCTGGCGCCATAGAACCAGAATACTGCATCAACAATGCCAAGCGGCTCGTTTGTTTGTGTGGATATCTCTTTTGCAACAAGTAGTACATCATTTACTGTGTTTTCATCGTCTTTAGCGGAACTTATCAATCCAAGTCTGTGCATGATTCTAGTCACAACCACATCTGGCTTAATAAAATTGAAACCAATGTCCCTCAAATAATCTCTCGCAGTTTTAGGACCCATAAAACAGAATCTTTCAATCATGTCATTCAACAGTTCTTCCTGATTGTTGAAAGATTCGATATATGCGGCAAAACCGCCATATTTCTGTTGCAGCCTTTCCATCTCTTTGGCATTCTTTATCACGGCACGTATTTTCCGTTCGTTGCGAATTATGCCATCTGTCTGCATAATCCTGTCTGCATCCTCTTCACCATAGGACGCCACCCTTTTTATAGAAAAGCCATCAAACGCAGTTCTTATTGCATCCCATTTTGTTTCTACAGTATCCGCCCCAAAACCACTCACAAAAACGCAATAGGACAGACTTTCAAACAGCCAGTCGTCGCCGTCTTTCTTTTTCTCCTCAAAACCTTTCCTTCGGCCGACCAGGACATCCTCAAAGCCATGGTCTACTGATATCTCTTTGAGTTTCTGGAACATTAATTCATAAATTTGTTTAAGATTCTTCTCCATTTGCCCACTTTAAAAAGCCGGCATCAGTGTTTATAAGTTTGATGATAATTCAAAATATAGTTTCCAGCACATATTTATCCATCAGGAACCAAGAACGCTAGCAGCCACTGCCTAACGGCCCGCAAGTTTCAAAGCACTCCGTTCGTGTCCTGCGCGAACGGCCAGCGGATTGTGCTAGATGTTATGAGATACAAAGGATATCTGCGCATTTATTCATTTTTCTTTTCTAGAAAGTCATTTATACACTGATTTATTTGATCTAAATTAAGTTTTAATCTTGCTTCATCTGCAATTTTTACGGGAACTTCTATGCTATGGCTTGCTTGGGTGTTTCTAATGCGCGTTATTTGATTAATTGCGGCATCAAATTCAACATTACTCGCAAAACCAGTTTCATCATTTACAAATATTGGACGAAATAATTCTTCATTTTTTCTAATTATAGAAAAGCAAGGTCCTAAAGTTAATTGTGTGTATGGTTTTTTCTTTCCTTCTAAATTATGTTCTTTTAGGTATTTTGAACATCTTTGGCATATGTCTTTTGGTACTCGATTGTCATCTTCCATCCAGTTTTCTCCAAACTTCTTTAAAAGAATTGAATTAATTAATTCTCTTAATTTTTGTTCTAACTCTTTAAATTCGTTTGAATGTGGATCTTCAACATCTCCGCCAAAATGCGGGTCCCCACTCAGGATCTTGATTTTAAGAATTAGCTCTACCAGCAACTCACTTTTTCCACCTTCACTAGTACACCTCAATCTTAAGTTTTTAAGTTTGTTTTCGTTATTATACTCTTTATTGAATATTTCTTTTAATGGACTCAAATAAAGTCTGAAATCATCCTCGGTTGGTTTTTTTCCATTTTTGCTTATTGATCTCTCAAGTATTTTTTGGTACAATCCAATCATGACGCTTATGCCACCATTAGTAATAATCAATCCTTTTGGCCCAAGTTCCCATAAACCAGGCAAAAGGTTCTTTAGATAAAAGAAATAATCTGACAGAGAGCCAGATATATTATTTATTCTCTTTTGAAGATCATCTTCAAACAGGGGATTGAGATTTTTTCCATTTGTAGATTTTTCAATAAGACGCCTTTTTTTAACCGCAATACAAATTGCTGACAATTTTATTGATTCCTTTTTCTTTTTGATGCCGGAAGAAGGAATGTAGACTTTATGGAACAATGAACTAGAGTTCTCATTGTTTAATCCTTTAACAACATTAGATATTATGCCTTCTTTTTCTGAAGGAATCATATCGCCGTTTAAGTCCCAAAGCAAATCGGAGTCCACTGGTTTTTGATTTTTATTTATATCTAAAAAAAATCTACCTTGTGCCTCTATACTCAAATTCTCAAATGCGGTTACTGGCATGTTAAACCATTTATTTGTATTAACAAACGCGTAAAGTCTGTGTTGCCCGTCTATTATCCAGCAACTTCTGTAGTCTTTAGGAAATTCAAGTATGCCAAATTCTATTCCTAAGAAGGGCCAACTTGTATTATTATAAGTTGTATACGGCTCTTTTCCTCTAAATTTTACATTTGCGCCATCTTTAAAAGCGATAATGATGTTGTTAGGAAACTTTCCATCTGCTTCAATATATTTTGCAATCTTGTTTAATCTTTCTTTATCTATAATCCTTTGATAGTATCTTTCTTTGGCTTTTTCTCTTCTTGCAACATAAGCAACTTCAAGAAGATCCTTTGGATTGATAACAAAAGTGTACATGTTAACATCTCCAAACTTTACCTTAAACGCCGGGATTCTCATTGGTTCTTGGTCTAGTGGACGAATGCCCATCTCACCAAGTAAATCATACTTCGCATAAGGTTTAAGATATGAGTAAAGGTTAGTATAATATTCTAAAAAATCTTCATTCCATAAATAAATGCCGGGTTTTGTATTGGCATATTCTTTATCTGCTGGGCGCAATACTACTTTTTCATTAACAACTAAAATGTATCTATAGTTATTATAATTCTTATATAGGGGATGCCTTTTTAGTCCTTCTTCAATTTCGGGAATTTTACCTCTAAATTCATAAAGATCTTTTTTTAAGTTTTTAGTTGTGTTAAATTCTCGTGCAGATTTACATTCGAAAACAAAAACAGTGTTTTCCCACCCCGCAATAACATCTATTTGGTGCTCTTTTGGATAACCTATTCTCAAAGAATCTTTTGCGCCATCAACATCATTAAATTCTAGACTTTGTAAAAAAGATTTAATTTTTTCTTCAAATTTGATTGCGCTCTTTTTCTTTCCTTGTGTTGGTTCTTCCGTATTAACCATAGATGCGTGATACTCTGACTTAATTTATAAATTTATGCCACTCCTACCTGTCCAGTGGTTGTGCCCCCTTTGCCTGCGTTTCCGGAAAAGCTCAGGGATTTGAAGGTTTTGCCCCTCTTTTGTCGTAATCGTCAGTACTGCGCGAACGTCCGCGTGGGTTGCTGAGAAATACTAGTTAGTACAAGCTAACTTCGCTTTATAGTCGCTATACCCTAAGGCTTTTTTAACTAATTCCCCGTATATAAATAAACAAGAGAATGTCCCTATTGCGACATAAATTGCGTATTTTTCTGAAATTGTTTCACCTATAACACCAAACAAAGACATAAAATAGAATAGAATTAGGTGAATGGCAGAAAATATTAAAAGTATATATAGGGCGATATTAACCCAAAAAAGTGCCAACCAACCCCTTCTTGTATTGGCAGTCACAACTTCAGTACGCGGTGTAACGGTGGTGTTCATTGTATTCCACCCCACCTTTGTTCAGTGCCACAATTCGGGCAACAATGAGCATACTTACTTAAAGGATAATTACACCGCCCGCAACGATAAATAACATTTTTATTCTCGCGAGAATCCTTGAGCAGTTTTGCAAGTAATGCTATCCCACCAAGAACAAGCGCCGCTTTAACCCAATCGTCTTTAGTCATAATTCACTCACGGAGGTTGTGGAATTTAAAGGTTTTGTTTTAACAAACATAAACCCTTGGTATTTATAGAGGAAACTCTGTGAAAATAAATAGGCAAAATTTATTTGTTAAATCGCGCCTTTGCAAAGTGGAGGAACAGATTGATTTAAATAATCTAAATGTTAAATTAAACAGAGTATAATGTTATCATGTAGAAGTTATTTTTTGTAGACTAAAAATAGAAATAACCGAAAACTTTATATATTATGTCGTATTTAGTAGGGGTATGCAGCTTTCAAAAGAGTTGAATGGACTGAAGAAAGAGATTGAGGACATAAAGTCTTTATTCATTTTATTCCTTCAAGGATTAGAAGTAGATAATAAGAAAATAGCTGATGCTATTGGAATGTCCTCAGGCAGAGTTAGTCAAATAGTCAATAAAAACAAATACCTACGGAAATGAGCGAAAAATTCGAAAAGGAAGTAATTGAAAGACTTGACTTAGTAGTAAAACTACTTTCTCAAATGACTCTTGACCCAGATGCATCACAAACTGAGTCTATTGTGAGATTAAGCAAGATTGGCTTAAAGCCAAGTCAAATTGCTGATGCACTGAATACAACTAGTAATTATGTCAATGTAATATTATCTAAAAAGAGAAAGGGGGGTAAAAATAATGGATCAAAAACAGTTTGATACACTCTGTAAGAAATTGGATAAAATAATGGCGCTATTAGCAGTTCAGAGTATACTAGACAAAGATGATAAAATTTATGCTCTTAAAGGAATGGGATTTACTTCTGATGAAATAAGCCCGCTGATAAATATTAAAAATGTAAGGGATACTAAAGGTTGGAAAAGAAAATGACAAAAGATGTATTAGATGAGATAAAAAAGCGAATGGATTGTTTAATCGTGCTTAATTGCCTTAAAGAAGCTACTGAAAGAGATAAACTCAAAATAATTGTAAATTGTTTAGGTTTAAGTGAAACTGCAAGGTTGTTGGGAAAAGATCCCAGTAATCTTCAAAAGTCATTAAAGATAAAACAGGGGAAAGGAAGAACTAAAAAATGAAATCTGAACAAAAATCAGAAATAACTGAATTGGAGGAGATAAAGGATCTATTGAGATTTCTGGTGAAACAGAAAATATCAGAAAAACTAATAAAAATGAGTAAAACTGAAAAAAAGATATACGAACTTACGGGTGAAAAAGGACAAACTGCGATTGTAAAATCATTAAATGTGGCTCCAAACACAGTTTCCAATCTGTGGAAAAAAATGGAATTAGAAGGAATTCTTATAAAAGCGGGCAAGAGTTATAAAAAGGTTGTATAGATTCATATGGCAAAATATAATAAAGAACTGTTCAAAGTTTTATCTAAGAAGATAGGATCCGACGCAGGGCTTTATTCCGCTATACGAAGGAAGGAAGAAAAATTTAAGGCTGTCAAACCTGAGATATTGCTTTATTTAGTTGCTAATGATCATAAAATAAAAATTTCAAAATATGAAAAAGATGAAGCAATCCTTGAAAAGATAGATGGTTTGTTACAGAGAGATGTTGAGCAAATATCTTCTGTTAATAAAACGAAAAAAAACACATTCAGCAATCCCAAAGAGACAGACCCCTTTACAATATCTCTTTTCAAATTTAATCTTTTTTCTGATTTGGCGAGAGAATGCAAAGTACGCAAGCCATATTCCAAAGAAATCAATCAAGCAGTCCTTAATCTAGAAGTTTTTATGAGAAAGAGAATGGGACTAGACGAGTCTGTTTATGGAATAAAAGTAGTAGACGAAGCAAACAAGATGAATATTTTTACAAGAAAAATAAAAAGCGAAAGTGAGGGCTTATCCTTCTTATACAGAGCTGCCATTTTATGGTTGAGAAATAGTGGAGCACACAAAAAGAAAGGAGCTGAAAAAGAAGAATGCTTTAAGATTATATTATTTACCGATTATCTAATCAAGTTATTTGATGAATTATGCGAAAATGCAAAAATAAAAAACAAATGCACAAAATCTGCGAGCATAAATAGCAACTCCTGTATAAAAACAAACTAACTGATGTTGCTAAGATATTTTACATATTTGCATAGCAACTATAACTTTCGTCTCTCTTGCCTCGCCTTAGCGAGGCACCGTTCTCAGAAAATAAAGCACACCCACTGGACATCCACCCACAACGAATATAAACCACCTTTCATTTCATTCTAAAATGAGCCCCTTCAAACTCTCTCCATCAACATTGTCGCTGTTTACTGAGCGCCCTCGCTGCTTCTGAAACGCCGCCCACTGCCTGCAACCCCCTCTGGCTTCCAACCGCCGCAACACCCTAACTAACGCTAACGCCCGCCACCGCCAGAACTCTTGCTGCCGGACATTAATCCTGCGCGACACCGCCTCCATACCCTGAGAGTTCGCTGTAATGCAACTTATTTATGAACTATTCGCGTTTAAGCGGACTGCCTTAATTGTAGTCACCCATTTCTAAGTATGTTTAGAAGCACAACCACTGGACATCTGTGCGTAAGCTATTTAAACGACGCCGTTCTAGATTCTATGCGTGGCCGCGTCAACTCGCATCGTAGAACATGTTCCAAATGAAGTGTGGAAGAAAACGCTCGCAAAATACTCAGATGACCGAATTATTGCTGTGTCTCATGCGCTGTTCCGACTGAGCGAGAAGCAGAGAAAGGTTTTTAAAGAGGAAAACCTGAAAAAGATATTGTTAGAAGCAACGCCAGTGTTTGTTGGTGTCCAGAGAAATGGCAGATATGCAGTATTTTTTGAAGGGAATGACAAATACTATATGCGTATTGTTTGTGAGCTTAATGTTAGAAATATAGAGATTGTCACTTTTTATAACGTAACCAAAGAAACGCTAAGAACTATTGAAAATGAATTCAAAATACCTTGATGCTCGCGGAAAGGGAATTTGTGATTATGACTATAAGCACGATGTGCTTTTTTTTAAAGTAAAGAACAGAGAATACGAGCATTCTATAGAAGTTGATAATTTTGTGTTTGATATTGATGAAGTGGGGTATATTGTTGGGATACAGATATTCGGTGCATCCAAGATGTTTGGGATAGATAAAAATGCTCTGATGAAAGTCTTAAATTGGGAGTTTAATGTCAAAGCTGAGCAGAACCGCATTGAGTTCAATCTTAAATTCCAGATGCAATTGCGCAACAAGATAATAGAAAAAAATCCAATAGTCTTTGAATCTACTGAAGAATCGCTCAAACCTTCTGAAATTGTTTGCACAGTAAAGGCATGAATATTAACTGAACCAAAATGCCCTTCAAACTCTCTCCCTCAACATTGTCTCTGTTTTCAGAGTGCCCTCGCTGCTTCTGAAACGCCGCCCATAATCCGCAACACTGCCGCCTTAATGCCGCGCCACCCCAACCGCCTGCAACTACTGAACAATTGCCTTGCAACCACCTTAACTAACGCTAACGCCCGCCACCACCAGAACTCTTGCTGCCGGACATTAATCCTGCGCGACCCCGCCTCCATATCCTGAGAGTTCGCTGTAATGCAACTTATTTATGAACTATTCGCGTTTTAGCGGACTATCTTAAGTTTTACGCACGCCCCACCCCAGTCATCCCACTTTCTGTCGTCCGCCTGCCTTCTTTCGCAACCACGCACCCCTCCCACCCCTCCCCTGCCAACTCTTCCTTGCAACTAGTGTATAGTCAACTATGCCATAAAGTATAGCAAATTATGCCGAAAGGTTTAAATATTATTGGTTTTCTTTATATATTGATTAAGCTACATCTAATTTTCTCTTAAAGAATAGAAAGGTTTATATATTAATTAAGCTACATCTAATAAAATGAATATTAAAAACTTGCTAGAAGCGTTAGAAGGAGTTCAAACAATAGAATCTGTTAAGTCTATTTTGAGCGTTAATAAGAAAAAAGCGATTTATTATGTCTCCCGCTTAAGAAAGCCAGGTTACGTTAAGACAAGAAAAAGAGAGGACAATACGCGCATATACAGCATATCTTTCCAGAACAGGCTGAAAGGCACTAGTTACTATGAAATTATCAACGAGCACTCTCCTGTTAAACTCTCCATTCCTGAGATTTACAAGATTTATGGAAGAGAGCCCAGCCTTGAAGAGACATTCATTTTTGCATTAAAGACTAAAAGTTTAAGAACGATACTTGCGGCGCTGGCATTGTTCAGGAAAATCACCAATTGGACAGAACTTTATTGGCTGGCCAAGAAGAATCGTCTTGAAAGGCAGGTGGGCGCATTATATGACCTGTCAAAAAGGATTATGAGAGTCAGAAAGATGACGGATAGGTTCAGAAACAATGCCTTGCCCAAGAAGGAATACAATTATGCATATGTCATTCCTGGCATAATGTCAAAAGATTTCAGCGACATAGAAAAGGCATGGAAGGTATACCTCCCATTTAACAAAAGGGATCTTGAGGACTACGGATGATTTCCATCGAACAACAGTCAAAGATGCTGGCGAACATCTCAAAAGAGCTGGGCAAACCAATCACTGCTTATGCTGTTGGAGGCACGGCAATGATGTTCCTGGGATTTAAAGAAGCCACTCTGGACATAGATTTGGTTTTTACAAACGAGCGTGAAAGGGAGCTGTTCAAGGAAGCAATTGAAAAACTTGGTTACCGCGAAATGAATCCCGTGCAAGTTTATGGCGCAAGAAAAAACCAGCCCATCATGCTAAAGCTGGATGATGCAAGATTTGATTTATTCAAGATTAAAGTCATAGATTTCATTTTCTCTGAGAGTATGCAGAAGCGGGCTGAAGAGACGCATCAATTCGGCGATAATCTTGTGCTGAAGATTGCAAACCCGCACGACATCATCCTTATGAAATGCGCCACTGATAGATTAAAAGATAAGGATGATGCAATCAGGATAATAAAGAGCGCGCAGATAAATTGGAGCATAATTATTGAAGAAGCAAGAAACCAAGTGAAGCTTGGGGAAGAAAGGGCGATATTTGAACTGGGCTGCTTTTTGGAGGACATAAAAAAGATTGTTGGTGAAATGATCCCTGGCAAAGTCATGGACGAGCTTTTTGAGCTTGTTCAAAAACAAGCGGATAACAAGAAGTAGCTTGGTATTAGTTATGTCTCTTGCCTTGCAAAGCAAGGCACGTTTCTAAGAAAAGTCACTGCTACCTAGCCCCCCACCCACACACACTACAAAAAGGCACACCCACTGGCCAACCACCCACAACCTATTTAAACCGCCTTGAGATTATTCTAGAAAAAATAGTGAGGTATGAGAACATGACAGCAACAATAGGCGAATACAAGGGGCATAAAACATTATCTTTGGTTGAAGACGGAGCGGCGCCATCAGATAAATACCCGCCATTCTCTTTCGGAGTGAAAAAAGCAAAATTAATCTTGGCGCACATTAATGAAATACAGAAGTTCGTAGATGAAAACCCATAAAATAAACTGTGAACCAAAATGCCCTTCAAACTCTCTCCTTCAACATTGTCTCTGTTTTCTGAGTGCCCGCGCTGCTTCTGGCTGGCGTTTAGAAAGGACGTAAAAAGACCTGCGGGAATTTTCCCTTCGCTGCCTTCGGGGATGGACTCTGTGCTGAAGACTCACTTTGACTCGTATATGGAAAAAGGAGAGCTTCCTCCTGAATTGAAGGAGCTTGATGACGGAAAGCTGAAGCTGTTTGACGACAAGGAACTGCTAAAAGGATGGAGAAGCAATTTCAAGGGCATCCAGTGGAAAGATGAAAATGGAAACATACTCAGGGGAGCAATAGACAACCTGCTGAAAAAAGGCGAGAAGCTTATTGTTCTTGACTTTAAAACAAGGGGATTTCCGCTCAAGGAAGATACTGCAGAGCACTATCAGAATCAGCTTAACCTTTACAACCTTCTGTTTAGAAAGAACAACTACAAGACAGAGGATTATGCTTATCTTCTATTCTACCATCCGACAGCTGTGAACAAGAATGGAGAGGTTGTTTTCAAGACAGACCTTGTCAAGATGGAGATTGACGTTACAGCCGCAGAAGAGCTGTTTAACAATGCGCTCAAGGTGCTTGAGTCAGATGAGGTTCCTGCGCCTTCTACAGAGTGCCAGTATTGCGGCTGGCTGAAGACTTGCGGGATTTGAGAAGATTAAAAATGAAAGATTCAAATCAAAAGAAATCAGAAATTGGCGTTAAATCAGTTTTAGATTATTTAAGAAAGCAAGGCAAGAATCCGATTGATTTTTCAACAAATAGAGAACACAAGGGAGAACATAAAGGCTACGATATTCTAGTTGGTAAACAGAAAATAGAAGTTAAATGCTCGGCTCGGCATAAGGGAATACCTGATTGCTTTGTCTCTGAATTTGACAAGAATAAAAATCTAATCGCTGATTTTATGTATATTGTAAGATTAAACAAACTGAAACCTTATGCAATCCAAATTTTGAGCAAAAAAGAGTTTAATAAATATTCAGCTCTGCACAAGAAGAAAATCATTATAAAAATAGCTTCTGCGCTTAAAACCGACCTCGAAAAAAACAAAGTTGGAAGAACTATAAAAATATAATGTTAGACCATATCTTTTCTAAACAATCTTCACAAGTTCAGAGAGATTATTAATCTCGCAATCAAGCAACCGCCTCGACAATCTTGGCAACATTTTGCCTTCCCTCGTGATTCTTCGCCTGCTTCTTCGCCGCATGCTTCCCAAACTCTTTTTCGAACGCGTTCTTTGTCAGCAAATCGTCTATCTCGAGAAGCTTCTGGAGAAGCGGCAGCTGCCTGTTGACCTTGTACAATGTTGCCCTGCCGATTCTGCGCGTCTTGAAAATCATTTTCTGTTTTATAAGCTCGTTGAAGAATTTGTTCAGCGTCATTCTCGAGATTCCTGTCTGCTCAGCCATGTCTGACTTTGACCAGTCGATCAAATCATTGTCAAGCAGAAAATCAATGACTTTGACTCTCGGCGAGTCTCCGAATGTTTCCCTGAATGCCGTTTTCGCAATCATTTGTTCCATAAAACATCCCTTGTATTTAAATGTATCTTTTTTGTACGCTAAATGTATAGTTGGTAGTCTTTGCGTCTCCTATAATCCTGCTTATTTCATCTGCTTTCTCAATGCACAGCGAATATCTGAACTCGCCCTGCGCGTCAGGCCTCTTGTTCAGGAATCCTTCTTTGTAAAGCTCGTTAATGCATCGTTTCGCATCGCCTCTCAAGTCCGATGATACGAATCTCAGCAAGTCTGAAAAGTTAATCAGTTTGTGCCCATAGTAGTTTCTTTTTGACATCTTTTTTAGTATTTGCGCCTTCAGTTCGTCCATCTATTTTTGTTCGCAATTATTATTTATGTGCCTTGCGTGGAATTTTCCGCAAGAATCGCGGAGGCGCTATCGCAACATTTATATATAAGTTTATATAACTACTAGTATAAACATATACAAACAATTAATTCAAAACCTAAAAAATGGCGCGAACTCAGCAAACCCAAATAATCCTGCACTACCCAACACTAAACACTGTGCTTATGGTAGAAGATGTGTTAAGACGTGCGAACAATCTTATGAACAGGGAGCAGCTGAAAAAGAAGCTGCCAACCAAAGTGATGCACCAGACGCTCAATGTCATACTCAAATATCTGGAAGACAGCGGAAAGATTCTTGACGGCAGGAAAGGAATCTGCTGGATTT
>Ga0315289_10000093_pt1 | contig 136697 bp, 109 predicted proteins | sample YL17G11_40_MG_FD_203452 | JGI IMG/M metagenome (GOLD analysis project Ga0315289, IMG submission 203452) | Sediment microbial communities from Yellowstone Lake, YNP, Wyoming, USA - YL17G11_40 | ecosystem: Environmental > Aquatic > Freshwater > Lake > Sediment | place: USA: Wyoming | collected... | reverse complement strand
CTGGAAATGCTCTCATCAAGCGTTTAGCCATCAGCCGATAGCCTGGAACACGCGCTAAAGAAGCGGGGCGAAAGCCCCGCCTTATTATCAGCGGCACGGGGAATCGCGGCATACCAACACTGGTGGATTCAATCATCGCACATAGAAGAGTGGTTTCAAAGCACTCTAACGTGCGATGATGAACCGTTTGGTAGTAGAGGAAGTGTCTGTCGTCAGCCGAGCGATGTAGACGCCAGGAGGCAGGTCTGAGGTGTCGTAGTTTATTTCGTGGCGTCCTGGGCCGGTGGGGAGGCTCACAGAGGACTCCACGAGCCGGCCGGAGAGGTCGTAGAGCGAGAGCTCTACGGTTTTTATGTTCTCCGGGAGGTAGTAGCTGAGGGTCACCCGGTCCGTCGCCGGGCAGGGGTAGGGGGCGTAGAGGGTGAATCGGTCGGCGTCCGGTCCCCGCCAGGTGGCCTCGACGGGACCAAAGCGACGCACGGAACCGTCGTGAAGCGTGGCTTCGAGGGTGTAGAGGTGGGTTACGTTCGGCTCGGCATCCCGGTCCAGGTAGCGGTAGAGTGCGTCGCCGGAAAGGTTGACCAGTCGGTCTCCGTCACGCTCCAGACGCCAAGTGGAACCGATCAGCTCGCCCTCCTCCCGCCAGGAGAAGAGGATGCCGTCACCCACTGAATCTGCGCTCAGAACGGGATCATCAGCGGCCCAATCCTCGGTTTGATACACGTAAAGTATGTCTATATCGTCTGATGTAGCAGGATACTCACCAACCACACGGTAATGTCCAGAATTTCCTACACACCCAAACGGTCCCTGCAACGTGTGCCCAATCATCACATCGACTAATAAAACCGGATCCCTTAAAAGATCACCGTTTTCATTGAATTCCAAGACACCTATCCCATTTGCATAATTTGCAAATAGAATAATACGATCGTTATTTGATACAAAAAAATTCTTCTGCCCAAAACCGACATCTTCATCTGAATACACAATGCGACGATCACGTATAGTATCCCCATCCTTATTGAGAATGATGTAAGCCACGTTTGCCACATAATCCTCGGCATGGACCCAGGAGATATGGACGTGATCCTGGGAATCTACACAGACTGCAGGCTTGTAATCGTAAGGTAGGAAAGCCAACCCCCCTAGCTTTTCAGGATAACCAAGGTCACGCATAGATGAAAGAGGGGTACCGTCATCGCCGTTAATCTTCCGGTAGACAACGGAGTAATCAGATGAGCCATTTAACCGGCTCCTGTCAAAGGTGTAGGCTACGTGTACATTCCCATCCGAATCAACAGCAATCCCCTCACCCCAGGTGTTTAATAGTTCATATCGCGAGTCCTCTGCGATGCGATGGTTGAAACCTAACAGAGTACCATCAGGAGCTATCTTTGCGTGTTGTGGCGACTCCCACCACTCAAAGCCGTCCCACTCTCGTATGCAGTACAACAGATGGATGTTATTCTCATCATCAGGAACAGCGTACATGAAAAGATTATGTCCATCAGTCGGTACTGAAATAAGAAGCTTTGGATCAACAAGGTAGGATCCATCGTCTGTGTCAATTTGAGCATACCAAATGTCAAATACCCCAGAGGTATTCCGCCGCCAAAAAATGTGGGCATGTCCTTTTGAATCCACGGTTACAGTAGGTTCTCGATCTTCAAAACCGTCTTCCTCGAAAATACGTGTAGGTGGGATGGTTAAAGTCCCGTCTTCTGAAATTTCAGCATAACTTATATCATAGTAGATTAAAGGCCAAGCACTGAACCAAACAACGAACATTTCGTCATTTGGAGCGTAAGAAGCAACTGCACTGGTATCGAAATGAGGACTGTCGATAATGTAAATCGGGTCTGACCAAGGAAAATCGTCAATATATTGACCACAAGCTGCTGTTACGAGAATGAGACTGATTATTAATAACTTCAAAGCACTAACCATGCCTTTCCTAGAACATGTATAGACCAAAGTAAGTAGACTTAAAAGGGGAGGTACACCCCCCCCACCAAGCCTTCTTTGTAACTACAAGACTAAGGTGCGTTGTCATGGGTTGCATCATGGTGGAACTGCCCCCACTTGATGTCGTCCTCGTCACCTTCAAGGTTAATGGCAATTATCTTGTTGCCGACAATGAAAATCAGCTCGGCATCATTATCTCCGTCTATGTCTCCGACAGCGGGCATCGAGTAAGGCGTTCCAAAAATCCGGAATGGGTAGGGATCGATTTCGTAAGGGTCAGCTAAGTACTCGTAAGCATAGGCGTTACCATCATTCCACAGGCCGATGAAATCTGCTCCGCCGTCTCCATCAACGTCAGCCAGTAAAGGAGGATAAGAAGAACTACTCGTCTCACCGTAATTGTCAACTACCTGTTGTGCAATTTTATTCCAAGCATATATGTTGCCGTCGCTGGCAATTATCGAGATAACATCTTTAGCATTAACACCAACTCCAACAGTACCAAAAACCATGTCTGTGCTTACTGCCTTATCATTATCGGTATCAGCGGGGTATGGGTAAAGAATACCATTGGATGTTAGTGCCCTAATTCCTGTTGTGTCGTTTTCTCTGTACAAAATCTCAAGGTTTCCTGTGCCGTTCAAATTAATCGCTAAGGGGGCAAGACCTGAACCTGTATCTTGGTTAGCAAAACGTACATTACCATTATATTCAATGCAACCTAGCTCTTCATTACCTCCCATCTGAACATAAATGGATGTGTAAATAACCTCAGGTTTTGGACTTGGTAATGGCGAATCCAAGTCAACTACAGTTAATCCATTAACAGAATACTGTACTTCTTCTCTTCCAGGATCTTGCATAGTTCCCCAACCGCTATACTCCGTCATATCACCATTATCGTAGGTGTACGCATAAACATAGGAATGACTACTTTTTGATGCTCCGAAAATTATTTCGTTCTCACCTTGATTATCCAAATTTGCAATAACAACGGGAGTTGCAACACTATACCCTGTTTCCAAGTTAATATCCCAGACTTCGCTTCCATTAGTGTCAAAGGCCGTAATTTTACCGTTATCAGAGTAAGCGACTATCTCCAAGTCGCTATCATCGTCCACATTTCCTACTGACGGTGGGCAGTAAGAGTAACACGTTCCTTCGAGCTGCACCGGCCAACCATCCATAACATCGCCATCCCCTTCGACGACAGAAAGGCATCCATCAGTAGTTAACACAATTATCTCATCCGCCGTCACAAATGGAATAGCCTCAGGTACTAAATCCGCCAGTACGACGGCTGATTCGTAAGTTTTTGATTCGCCAATTAAGATCGAAATTTGCCCAATCGTCGGCCAACCGACGGGCATATCGTAGAACGTGATGGGTTGTGGATCAAATTCATCCTCGCTTTCCGGATCATCCTCCTCCCAAGATTTTACATTATCATCAGGATACCAAACAGTGTTATCCCGATGTGCAGGTGGGGTTCCTGTCGTAGGGCTTATTTCACCATCTACCGGAACAACTACTACCTTACATACGAAGCCTTTATCGTAGTCTCCAGCAGAAGCTGATCCGTAATCACCCGTGGCTGCTATCCACGCTGTCTCTCCTGGAGCCAGAGCGGGCACCGTAACATTCTCAACCAAGTCGAACTCATCCTCAAGTTCATCATCATCGTAAAAGTAGAAATCAGCGGTTGTCGAGCTTGATGTGCCGCCACCAATGTTCTTGACGTTAACTGCAACGTTAATCAACGGATTATTTGAATTCAGATAGGGCCAATCACCGTCATCTAAGTCCTGATTCCTATTCGTAAGTTCTGTGTTTCCCCAACTAACGACAAGATTAGGCTCCCCAGCATCCAAAATACGAGGATCACCAAAATCGCAAGCAGGATCACCAAGAAGCACATAGGTTAAATTTTCTGATAATCTTGAGCTTACATATGTGAGCTTCATCCAAATATAACCAACTTCAGTGATTTGATCTTTAAAGATAGCTTCAAGCACTGCTCCTGCTCTTTTTGCATTACGTGTGTGATCCGTTTCTTGAGTCGCACCTAAATAAGCAATCACACCACCTTTTTCAGGTTCTTGTCTAAGAAATACTTCACCAATATTCCTACTATTTCCTCTTCCGCTATCGTGCTCATATGTTTCACAGAAATTCCCAGTTGTGCAAGCAAGAACGAAAGCCGCAGGCGTCTTGTGATCGAAATCAATACCATCAGCATCATTACAGTTCAAATGGGAAAACGCACTAGGGCCACCATGCGAGTGTACAAGAAATAACCTCTCTCCATTATCGAGGAGAGCCTCTATTGCATCGCTCGCTTCATCATAATCATCATCATAATCTATACATTCCACACTCGCTGAACCATAACCTTGCTGTGCTTCGTAGTAATCTCTCGCATAGAGCCTGTATTTTTGGAAAGGATATGGGGATCCGGGTTCGGTAGATTTAAATCCGTTAAAGTACAAATCACAATAACGCCATACAACTGAATCTCCTGTCTCTTCTTCATAATAAAGAATTTTTTCTGCAATGTCCTTCATAACATCTTCAGCAGATCTTCCGCCTGCTCCTCCAGCCAGTGAATCGTCAGCAGAAAGACGACCTATTTTTATTTCCGGTACATAATCAGTTTCATTATACCAGGGACGGTCTCCATCGAGTCCGGAGTAAAGCGGCACCTCTTCCTGAATACATGCATACGGTGAATCAGAAAGTACAAATCCACCACACTCACTATCACCATTGTGGTAACGAGTATCACAAACTACTATTGGGATTTCGTAGTCGTACTCCAAATCATAAGGTTGGAAATCATAATCAAATTCGTAGTCAGGTGGTTGATTATTATTTAGGTCGTCGTTGGAATGCGAATCACCTAGCAATAGTACGTACTCAAGTTTCTCACCGACAATATGATGTGCAGTAGACTTTTCGTAAACTTCCTCAATGAAGTCATCTACCATGATACCAACTTCGTAGTTGTTATAATCTGACCGATCAGCGCTCTCAAGATCTTTAAACCACTTTACTATCTCATCCAAAGGGGCAACCATGATATCAAAACCGTTAGGCGAATCGCTATCTTCCGAGCGCCAAAGTAAAAGCTTTTCTAGGTCATTCGGATTTTGGGTATCTGGATCTATTATGTCAGCAAATGTCTTTGCAGCAATAACGAGGTAATCACACTTAGCATCATCGAAATAGTCTTCATCCCAATCAGAATAATCGAATTTATATAGTTCTGGAGTACTCGTAGAAGGAGGATCGTGTGACACTTTGTCATAATTAGGGGCTAATCCCGCAAAAAAGTCTTCATAGGGGCCGACACCACTCGTGTTCCAGCTTGCCGTTCCATCGAATTCAATTTCAACCAATGAATAAGTGTAGACTCTGAGCTCTTCATCGATTGGATTGAACTCAAAAGGTACGTAAGTAGCATTGACTAGTCTTTGTTCTTGTAAGTACTGATCTTCAGCATCAATGCCAAGTTCGGCCCTCTCATCAGGGAAGAAGTAATCGGTATCGTATACTTCTCCAGTATCGTCATTGATCATGAACACATACTCAGATACACCTTCTGAGTAGCCAATATCGTAAGCTGGTAACACATAGTAGCCATCTAAAGTTACAAAATCCTCGATGAGGATATCGATGTCGAAATCAACACCGTTCGGAGCAGCATAAATAACCTGTACAAGAGGTAAAGCCGGATCTCCTGGCTCAGCAGTCAGTACAGAATTAGGCGTAGTAATCATCTGGAAGGTAGTCGGTGTTTCATCTACATCTTCAACCACATCCTCTGTGCTGAAGCCATGGACCTTGACCTCGAAGAGGATGTGGTCGTCGTTACTCTCGACGAGGTTGACCTCGATCGGCACGGGCTCATCGAAGGTTCCGAGCTGGATCCACTCGGTGTCAGCATTGGCAATAACAGCCAGAAAGCTAAGCCCGGCAACGATCTTAACGAGAGTCTTCATGATCTCCCCCATTTTGTGTGTATTTATGATGAAAAGAGTTCATCTTTATCATCTACTTTTCTAACAGGTGGAAAGTACTTTGTCAATCTTATTCGTGAAACGTGAAGAAGGTTGTGGGGGAACAAATTACAGAGGTTAGAAAGAAATTCAAGCAAGTTCCATGATGACCACTGTCATCAAAATTACGCTAACAGCAGTTAGAGGACGAAATTACCCATTTCCACTCAGCGTTTACTTTAAATTTTGGAAAGTCGCATTTCTTTGATAAGCTCCATAATTGGGCGTTTCCTTAAGCACAACATTTGAACACTATCTATGGCACTCTGACAGTAAATTTGCAGGGGGAAGAAGATTGGATGTTGTAGCACACATCCACCCGGACAGCTCAGTACAGTCCTTGGCCGACCATCTCAAGGGCGTGGCGGAGAGGGCAGGAGGATTCGCAGCTCGGACGAGTTGGATGAACTGGGCTTACACCGCCGGCTTGCTCCACGATGTCGGCAAGCACTCCACTGAGTTTCAGGAGTACATCCGCCGAGTCACTGCACTACCAGAGATAGAGGGAGGCCGACACCACGGACCGGACCATTCCACCGCCGGGGCACAGACAGCCGATAAGAGGTTCGCCGATTATGTCGGTTGGCTGATGGCCTACGCCATCGCCGGACATCATGGCGGCTTACCCGATGGGCGGTCGGGAGACCTATCTTCGACATCGAGCCTGGAAGCCAGGTTGGAGAAGAAGGTCCCCGAGTATGAGCACCTCCCAGTTGAAGACGGTGAAAAGATAACACTGGAGCAGCTTCCGTTCGACCTACAGGACGTGAACCCAGGCTACGGCTTCTTTTTCTTCCTGAAGATGCTCTTCTCCTGCCTGGTGGACGCCGACTACCTGGACACCGAAACCTTCATGACTCCCTCGAATGCAGAGAAGAGGAGTCGGCTCCCTACCATCGGGAGCCTTCGGGATTCCTTCAAGGGCCGGATGTCCCGTTTCCAGGCGGATGCAGAAGAAAACAGCCTCAACCGCCAGCGACGGGAGATTTACGAGTCATGCCTCCTAGCCGCAGAAGGACCGGTCGGTCTCTACTCGCTCACTGTGTCCACCGGAGGGGGTAAAACACTTTCCTCGCTGGCCTTCGCCCTAAGGCACGCCGAAGTGAACGACCTGGAACGGGTCATCTACGTCATCCCCTACACCAGCATCATCGAGCAGAACGCCCAGGTTTTCAGCGATTTCCTCGGCGCTGACGCCGTAATCGAGCACCACAGCAACTACGACCCCCGTGGGGATGACCTCGACGAGGACCTCTGGAGACTTGCCACAGAGAACTGGGACGCCCCACTCATTGTGACCACCAATGTCCAGTTCTTTGAGTCCCTCTTCCACCACCGCCCGTCCCACAATCGCAAGCTGCACAACATCATGCGCAGCGTCGTCATCCTCGACGAGGCTCAGATGCTGCCGGTCCCGCTCCTGCGCCCCTGTCTGGAGGCGTTGAAGGCGCTCAGCGGGCAGTACGGGACGACGGTGGTCCTCTGCACCGCCACCCAGCCGGCGCTGACGACCAGCGAGGCGTTTCAGGACGGCCTTAAAGGCGTGAGGGAAATCATCCCCCAGGAGAAGAAGCTTTACGAACTCCCCGTTTTTCGCAGGACGGAGATCGAGCTGATGGAGCCACTCTTCCAGAGCACCCCAGACCTCGCTGGATGCCTCAGGAGCCACGATCAGGTACTCTGCATAGTCAACACCCGTCGGCAAGCCAAGGATTTAGTTGATCTGCTCGAAAATGAAACGGGAAGATACCACCTGAGCTCGCTGATGTGCCCCGCCCATCGGAGGCAGGTGCTCGACGAGATAAGGGACAGGCTGAAAAGTGAGCGGACCTGCCGCGTCGTCAGCACCCAACTGGTCGAGGCCAGAGTAGACATTGACATGTCCACCTCCACGTGCGTGGGGACGACGACATGAAGAGGGAACACAAAGTCTTGCTGGTCGGTCCACCCCCACGTTCGTGGGGACTACTTTGAATGACCTCCCCTTTTCCTCCCTAAGAAAAGGCTTATTTCAAACTGTGTGTGGTTTGGCATAAAGAAGTAATCATGTCAAACCCTTCAGAGTAGGTAATAAATCAATAAAGTGGCGATTTAACCTGGGATAATCTTGAAAAATTTTGGTAGAATGTATAATTTTGAACATGTATAATATTTATTATCGGCTATTTGTCGATTTTAAGCCTTTTTAGTCAAAATTACTACGGTGAAGCCAAAGAAATAATTGTGACGGGAATCAGATGTTTCTAGCAAGCACAAGTATCGGGTCTTTCAACGATGAATGAAAACAAAATTAAAAAAGGAGCAAGGGCTTGTAAATCATGTAGATCGTGCCCAATCCGGTCACCGATACGGTGAGCTTCCACCTGACGCTGGCCGATGGCGGGGCCGTCAAACTGGCGGTGTACGACCTGGCGGGCCGCTACGTCGGCGAGGTTTACCGCGGCCCGGCGGGCGGGGGGGTCGCAGATATTCACCCAGGACATCAGCAACCTCCCCGTCAGCCTCTACCTGGTCTGCCTCAGCACCGCCGACACCTCGCTCACCGAACGCCTCGTTATTAGTCGATAATCAGCCGAACCGCTCGATGAACGGAAAAGGAGCCCGCACGGGCTCCTACGTTCATGTGTAGAAATTATCCCCACGCAAGGGGGGAACCGTACTGTACAGCTCAACGCGGTCTAGCCTGAGCGAATGGACCCGTACTGATTTATTTCTAACCTCCAGGCTTATTTGGCGATTACCAGCCGTAGCGGTGAGATTTGGCTGTCTAGGCCCCTGCACTTCAAACATCTCGTTTCAATTTCAAATAGTCCGTACATGGAAACCTTCAGGATCAGGCAATAAATTTCTTGACAACCTATTTTCGAGTTGCCTACAATAGAGCATCCGAATAAACGAGACGGGGTTATTTGAATTGCATAGTATGCATTTGATTTTGGAACCATGTTTGATTCACTTGATATGAAAGCAGATATCTGGTTCGGCAACGGTATCCTGGCAAAGATCGTCATGGCCGCGCTGATCTGCTTCTTCCCGGCCATCGTGAACACCACCATCAGGTTAGGTGGTTTAAACCAGAGGAGGCAGTTATGTCTAAGCACTCCAAGCTAACGGCTTTGTATTCCGGGTTGATGGTCCTTACGGTAGCGTTTTCCGCAATTATGCTTCCCGGATGCGAGGAGGAGGAAGGGGAGATAAAGATTGGGGCTATTTTACCTTTGACAGGCAGCCCAGCCGAGTTTGGGAATGACCAAAGAAATGGCATGCTTTTAGCATTGGAGGATTTGTCTAAATTAGGAAAGAGACCTAAACTTGTTATCGTATTTGAAGACAGTAAAGGCGACCCCAAAGAAGGCGTTAACGCAATTCATAAGCTCTTGGTTTATAACACCCTAGTAGTGTTTTCAACGATGAGTAGCGTGAGTATGGCGATTGCACCGATCACAGAAGAAAATGAAGTAGTCTTAATGACCGTAGCTGGGCATCCAGAACTTACGAGCGGTAGAAAATTCACTATAAGAATGTTTCCCACTACCGCATACCAGGTGAAGGAACTTGCTCGATTTATTACCGAAAGAATGAAAACTCCTACTATGGGAGTACTCTATATCAACGATGATTTGGGGAATTCAGAGAAGGAGGAATTTACGAAGGAGTACCGACGGCTTGGTGGGAAAGTACTTATGACAGGATCGTTTGAAAAAGAGGCCTCCGACTTTCGCACTGAAATTACTAAAGTTTTAGCACATAAGCCTGATGCTTTATTTCTTGCGGGTTATGGAAAAGAGTTAGGATTATTGACGAGACAAATTCGAGAACTAGGTTTCAAAGGCAGACTCTTTAGCACTCCCGAGTTCCCATTCCCTGATGTCTTAACTGCTGCAGGTGACGCTGCGGAAGGAGTTATCTTTACAGCGGTATTTATCGATGATACAAAAGAGGAAGTGAATAATTTTCATGCGAGATATCGAGCGACCTATCACAAAGAGCCTTCCCTAGATTCCTATCTTGGCTACGATGAGGTTATGATGACAATGAAAGCGATCGAATCTTCACAAACCTCAGGGACACTCCTTCGGGATGAATTATTCAAAATCGAAGATTTCGAAGGTTTGACTGGGAATATTACCGTGATGCCTAATGGTGATGTTAAGTTTCCCTTAGTGCTTAAAACTATTTCCAATGGACAACCAATGGTGTTAAGCGAATAACTTCTATGGATACAACTCTCCTGCCCATTCAGACCTCAACCAAAGATATGATGGAGGGCTTAAGGGCTCTTAAAGTAAATATCTATCCAGGTTACTACAACTTTGTTCACTACTATCCACCTTTATCTGAGCTCCCTCCCGTACGAGACCTAAAGGCAATAGAATCCTTTATAGAAGCCCAGAAACACAACATCGGTCTGTATTATCATATCCCGTTCTGTACAGCTGCTTGTACCTTTTGTTACTACACAAAGCAAGTAGATTATCAAAAGGAAATCGTTGAAAGTTACCTTAAAAGCCTTGAGATGGAAACCCAACATTGGGGTCGATATCTACACAACTGTTATGTCCATTCAGTATACATAGGTGGAGGCACACCTTCTTGCTTATCTACATATGAAATTGAGTATCTTATCAAGATGCTTCGGTCACATTTCTACTTCCCCAATGAAACTGAATTCGTTTTTGAAGTGAGTCCAGAAACTTTTGATGAAGAGAGGTTGAATACACTCTTAGATTTGGGGGTAAATCGCATAAGCATCGGTATTCAAACGTTGGATAACGCACTCTTAAAGAAAACTAAAAGGCAATATTCAGCTGAGGAGGCAATTGAAAAAGTTCAGCTCTTAAAAGGCAGTCTTATCAAAACATTTAATATTGATTTCATGTATGGATTGAAAGGACAAACTCGTGAGGATATTCGTAATTGCCTTAAGTTGGTCGAAATTCTTGAGCCACCCTCCGTAACTTTTTATCAACGGTGGTTTCTTACCAATAACAAGAGATACGCAGAAAGTAGAGCTTCCAAGGAGACCCAAAAAAGAGGAGATCAAGATCTAAGAGAGATTCTGTTAACTAAGGAACTAATATATCAATCAATGAGAAAAATGGGATATACTACTGACAATCTGTGTTGGTTTGTTAAGAATTCTTCGGATGCATGTGATCACTTCCGCTTCCGATGGAATGATAACTCCTATGTGGGAATAGGTCAAAGTGCTTATGGCTACATCAATGGTGTAGCATATCAAAACACAAAAAAAATCATTTCATATAGGAATTTTCTTAAAAATAATTCATTACCGATAACAAAAGGTAAAGTTACCACGGAAGAAGAAAGGGCAACGCGTGCTGCAATCTTAGGACTTAAGACAAATGCTGGCGTTTGTTTAAGAGATATCGAAAAGAGATATGAAGTTCAATTGAAGCCCAAAGTAGAGAAGCAGTTAAAGCAACTAGTTAAACTAAATGTCTTTTCAATTGATGACGACCGATTGAGTTTTACAGAAAAAGGGCTTTTTTGGGGAGATTGTGTACTGTCCAGTTTTATGGATGAACCGATGTTTTACCTATCACGTAGGAGGAGACCATGAGTGGGGATGGCATGCTTATTTTTATAAATGTAGGGCTAGGAGGGTGTATTATCGCAGGAGTGGCTACCATCATTGGATTCTTTGATCCATCCTCGGTGTCCAATCATCCAAATGCGATGTCGGAAGGCGAAACACTCATACTAATTTTTTTAGGCATAATCTATTTAACAAATGTGATAAGAGGATTTTTAGGCTTTATAAAGTTTTATACTGATGACTTATTGTATGAGAGGAAGGTGGTTGAGAATATAAAGGAGAAGCCATTGCTAATCATAAGAGCGGTGGACTTTGCCGTCGTGATTTTAACGATCGTGTCACTGCTTATTTCAGGTTTTGTTATAAAATATTTCAAAGTTTTTACCTGTTGTTTCTTTATTTCTTCTGTAATGTTTATAGGCAGGAATGTTGTTGTAAAGAAAATTTTTAAAAGACAATCTTCCGGTGTTTACTCAACGTGGAAAATTTGGATGGCGTTTGATATTATATTTTTTCTTTTATCGATACTTTTACTGATGATCGAATGGGAACTATTTTATCTTTATCCTTCGGTATCCTTGGTTTTATATGGAGCGGTATGTGCTGTTTGTTTATTACTTAATGTTGCTGATATTATTATTAATTGTAAGTGGTACTTCGCTTCTAAAGAAGAAAGTGGAAAGATGAATGCTGCTCAGTGAAGCTCCAATGGAGTTCACAACAGCTTTAAACCCGCTATCGTTACGCGAGTATAAGCTAGGGTAACTTCGTGAAAAATCAAACAATTCAGAGCATGAATGATTCTCCAACTTTTTGTTAACGGCCTCATCGCCGGGGCGATCTATGCGTTGATCGCCCTCGGTTTCTCTGTCATCTACAAGACGGTTCGGTTTTTCCACTTCGCCCACGGAGCGGTGTATGCGATAGGAGCTTACGCTGCCTACGGGGTTATTTCTATTTTGCCGTCAGGCTGGGGAGTGGGCGGTTGGTTCGTGGCGGTGCCGGCGGGAATCATTCTCGGGGCTGCGGCAGGGGTGGGATTAGACCGCGGTATCTACCGACCGTTGCGCGACAGGAAGGCGTCCAACCTCATCCTGCTCTTGGCGTCGTTCGGGGTGTTCATCTTTATCCAGAACCTCATCGCGCTCATCTTCGGCAGTCAGATACTCACCCTGCGCTCCAGCGTGGTGCGCGAAGGCTGGCACGTGCTCGGCGCGGTGATAACCCCGATCCAGGTATTGATTATCGCTGCAAGCATCGTCACGTTCGGCCTGTGCTGGTGGATCGTGGCCAAGACCCGTCTGGGCCGGGCCATCCGTGCGGTGGCCGACGACTCGGTGGGAGCTTCGGTCTGCGGCATCGACCCCGAGCGGACTATCATGTGGGCGTTCCTTATCGGCTCGGCGCTGGCGGGCGTAGCCGGTATCCTCATCAGTCTGGAGACGAACCTCGAACCGACCATGGGCTTCAACGCGGTGCTCAAGGGCATCATCGCCTCAATCATCGGCGGTATCGGTTCAATCGGGGGCGCGTTGTTCGGCGGGGTGTTCCTTGGGCTCGTGGAGAACTTAGGCATAGCGTTCATCCCCGCTGGTTGGAAGGACGCTATCGCCTTCGGCTTATTAATTATCTTCCTTCTTTTACGTCCTCAGGGAATCTTCGGGAAGAAGAAATGAACTACATTCTCCATATCCTGGTTATTGCCGGTATCTACATCATCCTCACACTGAGCTTGAACCTACTTGTCGGCTACACAGGTCTACCCGCATTAGGACACATCGCCTTTGCCTGTATTGGAGCCTATGTTTCAGCACTATTGGCGCTCCGGCTGGGGATCAGTCCCTGGCTGGGATTACCCATCGGAGCCGTCGTTGCCGGGCTGCTCGGGTTGGGGGTCGGCTACCCTTCACTACGATTGAAGGGCGACTACCTGGCGCTGGCCACCTTCGGGTTGGGGCTCATCGTTTACGCCGTGGCCAAGAACTGGGTGGAATTAACACGTGGACCGATGGGGCTTCCGGGTATTCCCCGGTTCGACCTCTTCGGCTGGCAGATTTCCCAGGTTTGGGCGTATCTCATCCTTGTCACCGTCTTCGCGCTCGTTACCATCGTTTTCATCGGCCGAATCGTCAAAGCCCCGATCGGACGTGTTCTGCGAGCGGTTCGCGACGACGAAATCGCCGCCCAGGCCTTGGGCAAGGATACACGGAAGCACAAGCTTATGGCGTTCGTGATAGGCGCGTTCTTTGCCGGAATCGCCGGTGTACTCTACGCTCACTACATCACGTTCATCGATCCATCGAGCTTCACGGTGATGGAGTCTATCACCGTCCTTCTCATGGTTATCTTCGGCGGCATGGCTTCGATTCCCGGATCCATTCTGGGAGCCGTCATCCTGGTTGTGCTTCCCGAAGCTTTACGGTTCCTCGGCTTACCGTCGTCTATCGCCGCTCAGGTTCGACAGATGCTCTATGGAGCCTTACTGGTAATTTTTATGATCTGGCGACCCAAAGGCTTGCTCGGGAAATACAGGATGGGTTAAATGAAGTGGAATCTTTCTGTTGATTTACTTACCGTATCCTTCGACGGCCTCAAAGCACTTGACGGTCTTTCCTTTAAGATTGAACAGGGAAAAATCACCGCGCTCATCGGCCCGAACGGGGCGGGTAAGACAACTGTGTTCAACGTAATCACCGGGCTTCTCAAACCTAATGAGGGAGAGGTATATTTCAAAGGGCAACGTATCACCAATCTACCGCCTTTCAAACGGGCACGACTTGGGATGGCTCGCACCTTCCAGCTTCTTCGGCTCTTCCCGCAGATAACCGTCCTGGAAAACATGCTGCTTGCCCAGCACTACTCGAAAGGTGAAAGACTTTGGGCAGCCCTTACCAGAAGTCCCTCTATGCTTAAGGAGGAGGAGGATAACCGGAAGAAAGCCCTTGATTCTCTCGAATTCGTTGGCTTGGCAGAAAAAGCTAACGTCCTTGCTGAAGAACTGTCACATGGGCAGAGAAGGCTTTTAGAGATAGCCCGGGCTCTTGCCACTGGGGCGGACCTGCTTCTCCTTGACGAGCCGACGGCGGGAGTTTATCCTGAAATGCGTAGAAAAATACTCGGCTTCCTCGAAGAGATTCGAGACCAGGGTCGCACCATAGTATTCATAGATCACCGCATGGAGACGGTATTCTCGATAGCGGAGCACGTTATAGTGCTGGCTCACGGAAAAAAGCTGGCTGAAGGATCCCCTGCCGCGGTTCGTAGAAACCCCAAGGTTAAAAAGGCGTATCTGGGAAAAAACGAAGCAGCGAGGCAGTTATGAAAGAGGGGCGTCCACCGAAACTGCTGGAGGTTAGAGAGCTGTCCGTGACCTACGGCAAGGCGGTGGATGCGTTGAACGGTATTTCGTTTGAGCTGAGGGAAGGCGAGATAACGGCGATGATTGGCCCGAACGGGGCTGGTAAGTCTACGGCCCTCAAGGCAATCACCGGGCTTCTCGGCGCTCAGGACGGACGCATCACGAAAGGAGAAATCCGGTTTAAAGGGGAATCCATAAAAGGTAAGAAACCGCACGAGCTCGTCCGAAAGGGCATTTCCCTGGTTCCCGAAAGACGACACATCTTCCCGAGCATGAGCGTTGAAGATAACCTTCGCTTGGGCGGATTTACATTAAAACAGGGAGTAAAGCAGGCCCTGGATAAAGTCCACGCTTTATTCCCCATACTTGCCGAACGTCGCAAGCAGAAGGCTGGAACTTTATCGGCGGGTGAACAGCAGATGCTTGCCCTAGGGCGGGCGCTCGTGCTTTCTCCGATGCTTCTTCTCCTCGATGAACCCACGCTTGGACTTTCACCTAACTTCGTAGAGGCCGTAATTAAAAAGATCATTGAAATTAACATAGATGGGACTTCGGTGATGATTGTTGAACAGAACGTTGATGTCGCGCTCCGGTGCGCTGGAAAAGTAATACTTCTAGCCAACGGAATGATTGATTTTTCAGGTTCCCCATCCGAACTTAAAAAGAAGGATATTGCTTCTTCACTCTTGTAGTTCATTGATTATCATCCGGCCATTGACACACTTTGAGATGTTATAAATCTGCTGACCCTTCGCTCATCGAGCGCCCCGTGATTACCAGATAACCTAACCGACCCGTTTGATGAACGAAAAAGGGGCCCACGAGGGCTCCTGTAATTATATGGTGTCTTTGAGGATTGTTTAATTCGCAATCTTAGATGTTTGTGTCGGGTGAAGTGAAAATGAAACTGGACTTCGATTCATTATCGGGTTCCGGTTTTCCTTAGTAGGTTACTCTGATCGCAGACGTAAGAGTTGTCCCCACACACGTGGGGGCGGACCGTACGGGGAATCGCGGTATACCAACACTGGTGGATTACATCACCGCACGCAGGAGAGTTGTTTCAAAGCGTACTAACGTGCGATGATCAACCTTTTGGTGACAGATGAAGCGTCTGTTGTCAACCGTGCGACGTAGACGCCGGGAGGCAGGTCAGAGGTATCGTAGGCTATTTCATGGCGGCCGTTGGTGTTTATGACGCTTATGTTATAATTAATTAGCTTAGGTTTTTCGCCTTCAACCGCGAATTATTGGAACCACCCCGGGAGGTACGCGAAAAGTGGCGTGAGCTAAATGTAATAAACTAGCGATAATGGTATTGGTTTTTACGCCCCCTCTCGCTGAAAATTGGCTTCCCATCAGCACCGAGGGGGTACTGTCATATATTATTGATATTTAACGAGTCGCTCGGCTGTCTATAATTTATTGATAATTAAATACATATCCAATCAGACTGACAATTGCTCGCAAAAAAATATGCCCCCAGGGAGTCTCCCCCGCGCGCACAAATCGATTTCCTTCAGCAGTTATAGATGACTGTACGGAAAGTCCCCGACGATTGAAGCGGGGACATGATTCATACTAACGTGCCTGGAGACCGTGATTCCTGCGTCGGCTACTCGCCCTCTCTTTTTTCCAGCTGCTTTTGCGCTTCCCGCCTCACCGAGCGGTCCGGGTCATTCTCCGCCGCGTCGCGGATGAGCTCCCAGACCGCCGGGTCGTCGTAGTTCGACAGCGAGGTTATCGCCGCCTCCCGTCGCAGGTTCTCCTCGTCGTTGAGGTACTCCAGCCAGTGGTCCCGCGCCTGGGGGTCTTTCCAGAAGGCCAGGACTTCCCAGGCGCAACCCCGACGATACCAGTCCTCGGCCTCGTCGAAGGCCACGCGCTCGACAGCCTCCCGGACCTCGTCGTCCTCGAAGCAGCGCAGACCCTTGAAGATGTCGTCCCTTACGCTGTGGTTCGGGTCCTCATCGTCTAGGGCGGACAGGAAGAACTCCCGGGCCTCGGCATCCCCGTGCTCGGCGCGCAGCAGCCAGGCGTAGTAGACCTCGTTCGATTGGCCGCCGATCTCGCAAACCTCCCGGATGACCTCCCAACCCCGCGGGTCGTCGTACTTAGCCAGATTGCCGATTATGTCGTACGTGAGCTTGTGGACGATGCGCCCGTCCCACAGACCGTAGTAGTAGTCGAAGGCCCGGGGATCCCCCCAGTCGGCCAGATACTTGCCCACCCTATCGCGGATGTAGTAATTCGGACTCTCCAACTGGGGGGCGATTATCTCCGTCGCGTCGGGACCCAACAGGTCCACAATCATCCTGATGGCGGCGAACTTCACATCGAAGCCGGGGTCGTCTATCGCGGCGATGACGATGTCCACTGCCTCGTCGGGCAGGTACTCGGGCACAAGCTGGAGGGCTCTATACCGCACGCCGGCGTCCGGGCTCTCCAGCCCCTCGCGGATTAATTCCACGATGCCGGCCGGGTTCGTGGTAAGGGCCAACTCGTAGGCCGAGGCTCGGGACTCCTCCACGGGGTCGCGGCGGTAGATGTCGAGCAGAATCGGGTGAGCTACCTCCGGTGCTATTGTTGCCAGCTTCCGCATGAGGTCGGCGTAGCTGTTGTTGTAGTGGAAGTCATCGTAATCGTTGGACGAGAAGAGGTCGTCACTCCTGGGCTGGAACATTGGATGCGAGCCGTCCACCCGGGCGGCGAATTCTTCCTCTAGCCTACCGGTGAGGAAGGTCACGGTATCCTCGTTGTACTCGTCGGGTAAGAGACCGATGGCTTCCGTCAGGATTCTGGGGCTGTCCTCTTTCTCAAGCAGCGGAAGAAGGCGGTCCAGCGGAATCGGGCTGTTTGAAATGTTCAGCCCCTCATAGGCATACAACCTCTGCTCTGGGTCATCCTCTGTAGGCAGATAGTTCAGGATGACCTCCATGGCCTCGGGGCCCACAAGCTCTGCATACCTTTGGATAGCCCGACCTCGATAGCGCGAAGCGGGGTTCTGGATGTAGTCCTTCAGAAGCACTTCCGGGTCGGAAACGTCTTGGGGCGGCATCTCCCGCAAGTCGACGTAGCGTCTCTCCTCGTCGGTCTGGGCCAGGCGGGCGATAGCGGCATCCGCCGCGGGGAGGTCCATGGCATAGAGCATCTGAATCATGGCCAGGCGGGTGTTCCGGTCACTGGGGGCGGCGTCCTCGAAGATGCCCGAGAGCACCTCCACCGCCCGGGGGTCCCCCGTCGAGACCAGCGCCTTGACCATCACCTCGTAGACCTGCCGATTCCCCTCATACTCGGCGGCGTCGAGGATGAAGTCGTAGGCGTTTTCCCAACCGGCGCCGGACAGGCGGGTGCTCGCGGACTCCCAGTCGGCGCCCGCCAGCTCGTTGCTCGCGTACACGTCGGCCGCCTCCCAACGTACACCGGGGCTGGGGTCGTCGAAGGCGTCGAGGACGTAGGTGGCTGCGTCGGGGCCGTACACACCAACCAGGGCTCGCAGGCATGCGCCGCGGACCTCGGCTTCGGAATCCCCCGTGAAACCGACCAGGAGGTCCCACAGGCCCTCGGGGGGAGGCGGGGTATCGTACCTCGGGAAAGCGTGTTCGAGCTCTTCAAAGAGCCTTATCACATCATCCTTTTCATCGGTGTTTTCCAAGGCTCCGGTGAGCAGTCGTATGGCCAGGTCACGATGACGGTTGAAGTTTGTAAACAACAAGTCATTGTCAATCTTCAGCGTAATCGGGTAGGTGCCGACCAGCGCCTCCATCGAATCGAGGAGTTCCTCCGTTTTCCCGGTCGTGTTGGCAAGGTACGTGGTCATGGCCATGAGAGCCAGGAGGCGGTATTCGGGGTCTGGGTCATTAAAGCCTATTCCCCGGAGGGTTTCCTCCAATCGCTGAATCTCCTCCCGTTCCAGCACATTCTCTGTGTAGTAGTAAAAACGGGGATCGTGTATCACGTAACAGGTTTCAACGACAACCCCGGACCGATTGGGGGTCAGGGGGTTCGTGAGCAAATCGCAGAGGGCGCCAGTAGCGGTCTGAGACCCTATCAGCATCAGAGCCTGCACGACGGCGCGGACATCCAATGGGTCCCGAACTGAAGGCAACCGGCTGACGATGATGGGCACGGCGCGGTCGTCTCCGGTATAGCCCAACCCACCGAGCGCAGCATACGTGAACCGGCCCTCGAATCTTGGGTCCTCCATAATCTTTGGGAGTAAGGTCAGGGCGTCCTCCGGGCTCACCCGACCCAGGGCCATGCAGGCCGCCGTAATAAAGCTACTCTGCTCGAAGAAGATATGGCGTGACTGTTCGTACTCCTCCTGTAACGGACGGGCCTCCTCCTCCGGCAGGCCCGTAACGTCCGGCGATGACGGAAAAGGTATATAGGCGTCGAGTGTGGCCTCTAGTCGCTTTAGGATTGCATCCGTAGCCCGGTCGTCGCCTATTTTTCCAAGTATCCGGACGGCCGTCGCCGCCTCCTCCGGGTCGGCGGTCTTCACGAGCCCAACGAGGGTTGGAACGCTCCGCTCGGTGGCGGCGCTTTCCAGGGCGGATAGCGCCTGATAACGATCACGCGCGTCCTCCGAGGAGAGGAGCCCTAGGAGGTACTCCTCGTCGTCGGAAATCGGGTACCACGCCGAATCGGCCCAGGCGACTGCCGCACAGGCGAGGAACAGGACGACCACCACCCGTTTGGCTTTCATGGCATAAACTCCTTCCTCGATTACGGATTATAGGCCAGCCGGGTGGGGATGTAAACGTCGAGCGGCATCCTTCCGCCGGGACACCGATAAAAAACAACCCCGCCGAGGGAGGCGGGGTTTCGTTTGCCCTGGGATGTCATAGCTCGGGTTTATCCTTACCTTAGACTGAGACTGGGAAAGGACACGTGAGAGCGTCGTGGTGTTTCAGAAGCTGTGATTGGTTCGTAAGCGGTTTATCAGTGAAGGAGGCGGGAATAAGAATTTCCCGCCCTGTGTTGTGGGGGGAGCAGTCGTCCACGGGTCAAGGGGGGAGGGTCTCTATAAATCCCCTCGCCCCTCTGGGGGGAGGGTTAGGGTGAGGGGTAATAAGAAGGCGGGACGCGCTCCCGCCTTTTTTTAGGACACTCGGCGTAATCCTTTCAGTCCTCAATAACAAACAAGGGGCTTAAGCCCCTTGTCTTTTCGTCGCTAGCCTCTGTAAGCAACCCCGCCGAATCCGCATCACTCCCAGTAAGCGTATTTGAGATCACCTTTGGTCATATCGTAATACGAGATATGGGGATTATCGAAGGAATCCAGCGCCAGAGAGGTCCACCAGCCTACGTTTCCCGCCGAGTCCACGGTCTCTATCTGCCAAGAGCTACCGTTCCAGCGGGCGTATTTTAGATCAGCGTTGGTGACGTCATAATACGAGATGTGGGGGTAGCCAGAGGAATCCAGCGCCAGGGAGGTGCACCTGCCTACGTCTCCCGTCGAGTCAACGGTCTCCTTCTGCCAAGAGCTACCGTTCCAGCGGGCGTATTTTAGAGCACCGTTGCCGTAATACGAGATGTGGGGGTAGTCCAAGGAATCCAGAGCCAGAGAGGTCCACCAGCCTACGTCTGGCCATGAGTCCACGGTCTCTATCTGCCAAGAGCTACCGTTCCAGCAGGCGTATTTTAGATCATAGGTGTTATTGTAGAAATACGAGATGTGGGGGTAGCCAGAGGAATCCAGCGCCAGGGAGGTGTAGCTGATATAGTACCACGCCGAGTAGTCAACGGTCTCGATCTGCCAAGAGCTACCGTTCCAGCGGGCGTATTTTAGATGATAGTTGAGTTCGGTGTCGTCGGAATACGAGATGTGGGGGTAGCCGGAGGAATCCAGCGCCAGGGAGGTGTACATGCCTACGTCATCCGCCGAGTCCACGGTCTCTATCTGCCAAGAGCTACCGTTCCAGCTGGCGTATTTTAGATCATAGTTGGTGTAGTCCCCATATGAGATGTGGGGGTAGCCGGAGGAATCCAGCGCCAGAGAGCTGTAAAAGCCTACGTTTCCCGCCGAGTCAACGGTCTCCTTCTGCCAAGAGCTACCGTTCCAGCGGGCGTATTTTAGAGCACCGTTGCCGTTATACGAGATGTGGGGGCGGCCAGAGGAATCCAGCGCCAGAGAGGTGTACTCGCCTACGATTCCCGCCGAGTCCACGGTCTCGATGTGCCACTGCGGAGGCGGCCCCTCAGTGGTAAAGTTCCACACGCTTGACCAAGAACTATCGCCCCACTGGTTGTGCGCCCGCACCCGCCAGTAATATTTTGTGTTCACGTCAAGGTCACTGGTATGTCTGTACTGATTATCCGTAATGCCGGACTTATCAATCTCGGGGCTGCTGAAATTAGAGTTGTTGTCCACTTGAATGCGGTAGCTGTCGGCCGGGGACAACGGATTATACCCCTCGACGCTTTCTCGAATGCGGTGGAGTAGCGCTTGAGTGGTTGACGCTTGGTAGGCTGCGGCTGCGGCTCCTGTCAAACGATTAGCGCCTGTAGCATTGGTCGCGGATGCGCTCGGTGAGCCCTGCTCGAAGGGCGCCCAATCTAAGGACATCGTTGCCGTCCACTTGAACGTGGGGCGCAGTTCTACGTCGGTTTGACCGTTTGGCGGGTAAATGAGGCTGGGGGCGTCCGGGGGCGTACCTCCACCGGTGGTAAAGTGCCACACGCTTGACCAAGAACTATCGCCCCATTGGTTGTGAGCTCGCACCCGCCAGTAATAGGTTTTGTGCTCGCCAAGATCACTAGAAGGTCTGTACTGATTATCCGTAATACCGGACACATCTATCTTGGGGCTGCTGAAGTCAGAGTTGTCGTCCACCTGGATGCGGTAGCTGTCAGCCGGCGAAAGCGGTTCATACCCCTCGCCGCTGTCGTTCGTAGGTTTCGGCGATTCGAAGGGCGTCCCGCCCAAGGACATCGTTGCCGTCCACTTGAACGTGGGGCGCAGTTCTACGTCGGTTTTGCCGTTTGGTGGGTAGATGAGGGTGGGGGCGTCCGGGGGCGTACCCGTCTGCCCCTGGGTGGTAAAGTGCCAAACGGTTGACCAAGAACTATCACCCCATTGGTTGTGAGCCCGCACCCGCCAGTAATAGGTTTTGTGCTCGCCAAGATCACTGGAATGTCTGTACTCATTTTCTGTAATACCGGACTTATCAATCTTTGGGCTGCTGAAATCGGAGTTGTCGTCCACCTGAATGCGGTAGCTATCGGCCGGCGACGGCGGTTCATACCCCTCGTCACCGTATTGAATACGGGGGGTCGGCGTCCGTGCGGTTGCCGCTTGGCCAGTCGTGGTGGAGGATATTATCGAACGGTCAGCGGCGGTAGTGTTGGTCGCGGATGCGCTCGGCGAGCTCGAATCCCGGGAAATCCCGCCGTTGTCGCTCGTCGGTCTCGGGGGTACATTCACAAAGGGCGCCCCGCCGAGGGACATCGTTGCCGACCACCGGAATGTGGGGCGCAATTCCACGTCTGTTTCGCCGTTATGTGGGTAAACGAGGCTGGGGGCGTCCGGGGGCGAACCCGTTGCAGGCTCGGTCTGGAAAGTCCAGTCGTTGTCCGGTTCCGAAGTCAGCCCGTCGGGGTCGGTGGCGACGACATACCAGTAATACCAGGTTTCGTATTCCAGGGTAAACGGTAAATCACACTGTGTGCCGTTGATATATACGTCATCAATCCGCGTCCACTCCCCGCCATCGGGGCAGATGTACACCTCGTAGGTGAGTTCGTCGCCGTCAGGGTCGGAACAGGACCACTCAAGAAGCGTGTTCACCGAGACATTCGTTGCGCCGTCTTCGGGTTTCACGCAAAGGGGATCATCAGGGGGATGGTTATCTGGTCCGTTATCCGGACCGTCACCAGGTCCCAACAGGCCCTCTACACAGCCGTACACGAAGGCCAGCACGAGTCCGATTGCGAGAAGGGCGTAAATAATACTGTGGCGTTTCAATGTGTTCCCCCGTACTGAAGCATCAGCATTGACTTACAGGTAAAACTCGGCCCCGGCTCGGACATTCAGTGCGTCGTCGAGGTGGATTTCCCCGACGTAGGGGAAATAGTCCAAACCGAAGCTGACACCCCACTTAGGCGAAAGCAGATACTCGCCCCCAAGCTTGACCTTGATTATATACTGCATCTCGTCGGAGCGGAAGAAAGCTCCACCGCCCAGCCCCGCGCTGGCTCGGAAACCGCCGCCCAGATTGAAGTAGTAGTCATAGTCCAGAGTGATCATCGGATCACCGGTTTGCGCGGCGTACTTATCAGGATCTAAACCAATAATCTCGTTCATGTAAACTGTAGCCAGCCACAGACCCACGTAACCGTTTTTGTGGATGGAGTAAGCAGCGGATACGTCAACGATGAAAGGGTAACCGATGCCTAGATGGAGTTGCAGGGGTCCGGGACCGCTGGGTTGTACGGGCTCTGGTTCCGGTTCCGGTACAAGCTCTGGTTCGGGCTCAGGTTCAGGTTCAGGTACCAGCTCGGGTTCGGGCTCCGGCTCAGGTACCAGCTCAGGTTCGGGCTCAGGTTCCGGTATAAGTTCTGGTTCGGGCTCCGGCTCGGGTACCAGCTCGGGTTCGGGCTCCGGTTCAGGTACAAGCTCTGGTTCGGGCTCCGGCTCAGGTACTAGCTCAGGTTCAGGCTCTGGCTCGGGTACCAGCTCTGGTTCGGGCTCCGGCTCAGGTACTAGCTCAGGTTCAGGCTCCGGTTCGGGTACAAGCTCAGGTTCGGGCTCTGGCTCGGGTACCAGCTCTGGTTCGGGCTCCGGCTCAGGTACTAGCTCGGGTTCGGGCTCAGGTTCCGGTATAAGTTCTGGTTCGGGCTCTGGCTCAGGTATCAGCTCGGGCATCGGTTCAGGTTTAGGTTGATAATAGGCAACTACGTCGGGCAAACTGAGACCTCTAAGCCCAGACATAACGACCTTATCACCTTCCACAACATCATAATCGCCGAGTAGCCAGGCCTGAGATAAAGACGCATCTATTACACGGTTTACAACCGCCGCCCCAACTTCGATAATATCGCATCCAATGTACAGTCCCGAGACAGGATGGTAGTATTCTTCTCCAATCCGAAATATTTCCAGCTCATCACCTATTTTCATACCATCCTGCTTACCTAGATTAATTGTTATGTATTCGTTATCAATACTAACAATTGTACCCCTCACCGGGATGCTCTCACTAAGACGCTGCGCTATCTGTCTACCCTCGTCCAGCAAATCTTCAACCGTAGGTGCCTCAGCGGAATCAGAATACTCTAATTCGCCGGTGTAAACATCCGCTAAACGTACCGTCAAGAGGTAAACCCGTCCCACCTGGGATACCTTGCCGACGAGAGCCTTATCGGCACCTGCCAACTGTCCGACCTGGATTAAACACTCGGCCGACGTACAGCCCGACAATGAAAGCGCCTGCTCTTCGAGCAAGGCCGTTAACTGACTCCGTTCAACGAGATAGAAACGGCGGGTGTTAATAAGGGTATCCAGGATTATTTCTGAAATTCCCGTCGCCGTGGACTCACTTACCCCTGAGGCTTCCAGACCGATGAAGGCGAGTTTGATTTTATCGGCGCCCAGTGAGACGGAAGCGAGTAAAAAAGTAAATATAAGCAGCAAAACCTTGCGCACATTCCCTCCACGAAAACTAATGAAGTATGATGAGCTTAGTAAAAAGTGTTTATTTTGTCAAACCGATTTCTTTCGCTAGTTGGGGGGCCGATTTAAGCCAAGAGGCCGTTGCCCGGATGCTTGATGTATCAAACGAAGATGTGAGTCAGGTTCCTCTGAATCCTGCGTTAGGAGCAGTAGATTTATTACCATCTAGTCATCGAAATTTAATATTAGACATGAAATCTCTGTACCGGTAGTTCTTAGTCTCGCGGAATATCTTCCTGCTACCCCTGCCTGGCGACGGACCGGGTGACCCTCAGCTACTACCTCCCGGAGAATACAAGAAAAGTAGAACCCTCGCTCTAAGACCTCTTGGGTAGACTCGTAGCGTCCTCTGTGAGCGTCCCCATCGCCCCCGGCCGCCACGAAATCAACTACGACGCCTCCGACCTGCCTCCTGGCGTTTACGTCGCTCGGCTGACCACAGACACTTCATCGGTCACCAAACGGTTGATCATCGCACGCTAGGGTGCCTTGAAATCACTCTTCTATGTGCGGTGATGCAATCCACCAGTGTTGGTATACAGCGATTCCCCGTGCCGCTGCCACCTGAATAAAAGGGGTCCGAAATCGGACCCCTTTTTAAGAGGGAAATTGTTGAACCTTTAATGCGCTTCCCCTTCGTTCTTCTCACACAGCTTCCGCAGGTTGCAGTCGTGGCAGCCGGGGGTCCGCTTCCGCCAGACTTCGGCAAAAGGTAAGCGGACCAGCTCGGCCGCTTCTTTAAGCAATTCCCCGGCCCTGCGGGAGACTTCCCCCACGTCCAGCCGGTGGAACCCGCCGCCCTCGGCGGTGAAGAGCAGGGCGGTCTCGCGCACGGGCTTCCCGAAGAGCTTCTCCGCCGCCAGGGCGTAAACGCCGAGCTGGACGTCGTAGCCGTGCTTCTCGATGACCTGGGCCGGAAGAGCGCCGGTCAGGCTGGTGGACTTGAAGTCGTAGATTCCGAGCCCGCTGTCCTCCTCGACCAGGCAGTCCATGCGGCCCAGGACCAGGCAACCGCCGAGCACCACCTGGAACGGGACTTCGTAGTGCGGCCCGGCCTCGCGGATGCGCCGCCACTGGGCAAGCCCGTCCAGCATCTTTAAATGCGCGGCTAAACCGGCGATCGTCGCCTGGTCGGGCTCCTTCAGGAAAGCTGAGACTGACTCGGCCACATCCTCCTCTTCCTCGGAGACGAGCCGGTTCCACAGACCGGCCAGGTGGAGGCGTATATCATCCTCCCCCAGCGGAACGCCGCCTCCGGTCTCGATGAGGTGGTGCAGGGCCGTCCCGAAGGCGCTTCCCCAGGGGCGGTCCGCGTCCCAATTCGTGGACGACGGGCCGGTTTTCGGTTTTTCGCCCTCCAGCTTCAGCACCCGCCGTAAGTAAAACCCAAGCGGGCAGCGCGCGACCTCGGCGAGGGCCGAGGGGCTCACCGGCGGCGGGTCGGGGACGACCAGGGGGGCGAGGAGCTCCGTGTTTACTACTGTTGACCCGGGCTGAAATGCGTCGGCATCCTTCTTCTTTGGCAGCTCCCGTTCGACGAGGTTCGCCACGGGTTTACCGTTCAACAGCACTTCCCCGCCGTTTTCGGTCAAGAGGTTGTTCAGCCATTGGCCGATCAGCTTTCCGGCCCGACCGCCGGTAAGTGATTCCGCCTTTTTGTCGGCGGTGTTTAAAAGGATCAGGTGGTCCATGGCCCGGGTGCAGGAGACGTAGAACAGCCGCTTGCGTTCCAGTTCCTCATCCAGCCCCCCGCGCCGTAGAATGCTCTCGCCCAGGGGCGTCAGCTTGGGGGTGAAGGGAGCATCATCGGTGCGGACCTGCACCGTCAATCTCCGGTGACCGGTGGAATCGGGCGCCAGGGCGTAATCGTTGGAAGGCCCCTGAACCTTGCTGCTGAGGAAGGGCAGAAACACCACGGGGAACTCGAGGCCTTTGGCGGCGTGCATGGTCAGGAGCACCACGGGGGCGTACTCGGGGGTCGGCTCCTCGAATTCGCGGGACTCCTCGTTGTCGCGGAGCCACACCAGGGTGTCGGCGGGACCGGTCAGGTTTCCGGCGCGCTCCTCGGCTCGGATGAGCTCCAGGAGGTGCTCCAGCCGCCGCCAGCGGTCGGGGCGCCCCTCGGACTTGAGGGCGGCCTCCAGCCCCGAGTCCCGGTAGAGGGCCGCCGTAAGTCGCGAGCCGCCGACGAGGCCCGCCTGTCTGTGCCACCGGCACCAGCGGGGGCGGAAGGAGGCGAACCGCTCGCCCAACATGTCCACCGCCGGGTCGCCGACGAGGTCGAACCACCGTTTTCCCGACTCGTCGCCCAATCGCTTGAGCCGGAGCAGGTCGTCGTAGCCGAAGCCGCCGAAGGGCGAGAGCAGCATCGCCGCCACCTGGATCCCGTCCCGGGGGTCGGTGAGCGCCCCCAGCGCGGCCCGGAGCCAGTCCGCCTCCTCGGTGCCGAAGACGCCGCTGCCCCGGGCCAGGGCGTAACCGCCGCCCAGCCCCAGGCAGTCCAGCGCCGCCGCGATGAGCGTCAACTGCTCCCGCTTGGGCGCCAGGACGCCCACCAGCGCCAGGGTGTGCTCACGGACCTTGTCGTTGGGGTAATTCCCCTGAGCGGGGATGTCGGGGAACTCGCCCCGGAGAATTTCGCCGATTACTCCGGCGGTGAGCAGGGCTTCCTGCAGCTTATCCACGCTCTTCCCCACCGACTCAGCGGGGTTAATCACGGTCACCGAGCCGCCCTCGCCGTCCCGGCGGAGGCGGTTCATCTTCTGGGGCTCGACGGCGGTGGAGCCCTCGGGGTCGGCGGCGATCAAGTCGGCGTCGGTGGAGAAGATTTTATCGAAGACGGGATTGGTGAAATCGAGTATCGCCTGGCGGGAGCGGTAGTTGTCGTCGAGGGTTTTGGTTTCTTTAATCAGGGGCGCCAGCTCCCGCTCGGCCCGGCGGAAGACGGTGTTGTCGCCGCCGCGAAAGCCGTAGATGGCCTGCTTGCGGTCGCCGACGATGAAGAGCGTCCGGCTTCCTTTTTCCACCTCATCGCCCGCTGGCACGGCCAGGGCGCGGATGATTTCCCACTGGCGCGGGTCGGTGTCCTGGAACTCGTCCACCAGGAAGTGGATGTAACGGCGTCGCAGGCCCTCGACCAGCTTCGGGTCGTCCCGGAGCCCCTCGGCGACGCGGTCCAGGAGGTCGTTGTAATCGGCCCCCAGCGCCCCGACTTTCAGCCTGCGGTACTCGCCGCCCACCTCGTCGAGCCAGTCGAAGAGGATGCCGGTGAGGGCGTAGGCTTCCTGCTCGATTTTCGACGTGTCGCAGCCGGCGTGGTTGGGGATGGTCTTCGAGTTTTCCCCGACGGCCTTGAAGGTGTTGAAACCGTGGAGGTGCCTTTTATCAATCCCCGACGGGGATTTCGCCCCGCGCAGCATGTCGAGGTCCCCGCCGCTCATCGCATCGAAGTTCACCTCTCCGGCGACGAGTCGGCCCAGGAGGTCTCGAAGACGGAGCAAAACCTCGTGGGCGTTCTGTTCCAGAAGCTCCTTCTCCCGCAGCTTCTTCACCAGGACGGCATCGGCTAGCTGCCCGTCCAGCAGGGTCAGGATGTCGTCGGGAAGCCCTTCGAGGTACAGGCGCACCGACTCCTCCCGGCAGCCGGCGACGAGCCCCTCCAGCACCTCGCCGGGCAACTCGTGACTCCTCCGCGCCTGGTCCAGCTCCCAGCCTTTATCTATGAGGGCAAGGGTCATCCCGTCGATGGCCCTGCGGGTGAGGCCGGAGGTGCGCAGCTTCGCCAGGGGGCTGGTCAGCGGGTCGCTGGCCCAGGCCGCCCGACGCAGCGCCTGACTCTTCAGCTGGTTGACCCGGGTCTGGTCGAGGACGGAAAAACCGGGGCGGTCGGACATCAGCGTCGGCTCTTCGACGAGCAGGGTCTGGCAGAAGGAGTGGATGGTGCCGATATGCCCCTCTCCCAGGCGGGTTCGGGCCTCGAAGAGTTTCCCGCGGACCTCCTCGCCGATGGGCTCGTCCTCCAGCTTGCCGGTGTGGAAGGAGTGGGAGAGGGCCTCGTCTATACGGTGGCGGAGCTCGGCGGCGGCCTTGCGCGAGAATGTCATGGCCACGATCCGGGATGGCTTTTCCCCGTCGGCCACGAGGCGTAAGTAGCGGGCCACCAGCACCCGGGTCTTGCCCGACCCGGCCCCGGCTGAGACGACGGCCGAGCGGCGGAAGTCCGCGGCCTCGTTCTGCTCCGGGCTCAGGGCGTAGGACTTATTCATTGGCCCCACCCCCTTCCCCGGTGAGGCGGCACAGCCTATGCGCCTGGAAATCCTCGCCGCAGGCGGGGCGGAAGTCGCAGTACTTGCAGTCGTCGTCTTTGATATCCGGCGGAGGGGTGAAGATGCCGTTAATGATTCTATCCCACAGCTCCTGGACGGCAACCTCCACGAATTCCAGCATCCGTTCGGTGAAATCGTCGGACACGACCCACGCCTTCTTATTGGGTTTGCCCACCGCCACCTTTTCCTGCACCGCCCCTTCGAGAGGCCTATTTTGGGCCGGGTGGTCGGGGGGGAGGTTGCGGTACTTCTCGTGGAGCCTTATCTCCGCGGCGCGCAGGCTCATCGCGCCTTCCCGATCGTAGAGCCGTCGCGCGGCGAGGGCGTAGAGCGGCAGCTGCAGGTTGCGGGGCTGGTACTCCGGATCGTTGATACCGGTGTCGCCGGAGCCGGTTTTGTAGTCGTAAATCGCCAACCGGTTAAAATTCTCGTCCAGGTCCAGGCGGTCCACCCGCCCGGTCAACCGGAGGTCGCCCAGCTCCAGCGGATTACCGGCGGCGCCGCCGAAGCTGAACTCGATCTGTGTGGGCAGGGTCTGGATGAGGTAGCGCTGAATGACCAGGGCCCCCTTGAGGATGCCGTAGGGTGCTTGCGCGTCGGGGTCGTCGAGGCCGCGGACCAGCTCCTCGCGCTGGGCATCCAGGGCGGCGCTGGCGTTGACCAGGCCGTTTCGCATCTGCTCCAGCGGCGGCGGGCTGGCATTGGGCTCGATGAGACCCTGCCCGACGAAGGCCCATGCGGCGCACTCCAGCATCCGACCGCAGGCCTTTTCCCAGTTGCCCGGACCGAGCGGACCGTCGGACCAGGGCTCGAACGGTCGCTTTCCCTGTGTTTGAGAGCCCGCGAAGAAGAGCTCCAGGGCCCGGTGGGTTACCAGGCCGACGACGTTGGCCTCGGCCTCGTCGCGGACCTCGGGGAATTTTTCCAGCCCCAGCAGATGGGCGAAGTAGTAGCGGCGAGGGCAGTCGAGGTAGTCCTCCAGCTTGGTCACCGCCAGCTCGCCCCGCCGGTCGGCGCCGGGGACGGGGTCGAGCAGCTCGCGGTCCACCTTTCCGTCGTAGGCGGTTGGGTCGGGGGAGGCCGCCTCGCGGATTAAGAGGGCGGCGTTTTTTATCGCCCCGCGCACCGAGCCGTCGAGCAGCCCGTGGTCCGGGTCGGCCACGGCCAGCTCGACCATCGAGGTGGGCCTTTCACTGGCGTCGTGGCCGGGGGGCTCGCTTCGGCCGGAGAGGTCCCGCAGGTCGTTGAGCGGCGGGGCCGGCTGCGCCTCGTTGTCGGCGGTGACCGCCGGATACGACAGCCATAACCTCTCGGCCCGGCGGAGCAGGCGGGCCAGGAGGTAGACCGATTCGTCGTGAGGGTCGGCCTGCCGCTTGAGCGAATCCCGGTGGAGCAGGCCGCGTTCCGGTCTCGCCGGGAAATCCTCGTTGGTCAGCCCTAGGACGAAGACCTCGCCGGGCGACCATCCCTGGGTCCGGCCCAGCTCCCGCACGGTAACCGTGTTGTCCGGCCCCGGGATGCGCACGGAGCGGGCGGCCAGCTCCCCCTCCACCAGCCGCCTCAGGGTGGCCGGACCGGTGAGCGGCCGGTTCAGCTCCCGCTTCGAGAAGCGGGCCACCCCGACCACCGCGTCCAGCGCCTTTTCCAGCTCCAGCCGGGACCGGCTGACCGCCTCGGCGCGCCGGCGCTCGGTGACCGCCCAGGCGGGGTCGCCCGTCGAATCCCGAAGCTGATCGAGCAGACGGCGCTGGATATTTTGGGTGAAGTCGCGCCGCTCCAGCTCCTCCCGGATTTTTACCACCAGCTCCCCGACCTCCAGCTCGGAATCGCGCAGTTCCTCCAGGAGTTTGAGCTCGCGGACCACGGCGGCGAGCTGGTGGATACGCAGGCGGGTCATTCCCACCGCGGGTCCGTCGTCCAGGAACTCCTCCTCCCCCCGCCCCCGCAGCGCGTCCAGGCGCAGGCGGTTGAGCACCGGTCGCAGCCAGGCCTGTGTCAGGCGCTCCTTGAGATCGAGCCTGTCCTCCCATCCCCGGGGGAGGCCGGTGACGTTGGCCTTGCGGGCTAGTAGATCGAAGTCTCCGGGATCGAGCTGCCGGTTCTCAGGTGGGTCGTCGCTCCAGAAGCGGGCGGGGTCGCCCAGGGGCGCCGGCGGCAGGAACTGCTGCAGCGGCGTAAAAATACTATAAACTTCCGCCGGCTCGGGCAGCCCGGGTGGTGTGAGCGCGGGATGGCCCCAGTACGCGAAAAGCTCCTCCCGCCCCGGTCGCGCAAGGACGTTCAACAGGGCCAGGAGCACCTGGGCGGGGGCGCTGGCGAACAGCGGTTCGCCGCCCGGGAGGCTGAAGGGGATGCCGCGCTCGGCCAACTCCGCGGCCAGGAGCGCCACGTAGGGCTCCAGCTGGGGGACGACGATGGAGAACCGCCCCAGGGGCTCGCCACCCGCCGCTCGACGCTTGATTTCCCGCGCGACGGCGACGACCTCGCCCCGGCGGTCCGGGGCCGACCAGACCCGGATGCTCTCCGGTATTTCAGCCGGCCGGTCCCCGCCGTCAAATAGCCACTCGACCAGGCCCTCGCGCTCCGGGCGCGTCTCGTCGAATTGGCTCGTCTCCGCCCGGAGGCGCCCCAGCCCGACCCTGGTTTTCGCGAGGTGGCGGGACGAGGGGCGATTTTCATCAGCCTTGGCGAATTCGGGTTCGACGACCACCCGCAGCTCCAGGCGACGGTCCAGGGCGGCGACGAGCTCCAGCTCGGCGGGGTGGAGGTGGTCGGGAAGGTATAGCACCGCCCGGGGCGGCGGTTTCAGCTCCCCGGCTTCCAGCAGGCGGGCCAGGCGGCTCTGCTGCTCGAAGGGCTCCTCGACGCGGAGCGCGCGGCACTTTTTCCCGCGCAGCTCGATGAGACGGGTGAGGTCGCGCAGCTTGGCCGAATTTTCGGAAACCTCCTCCTGGGCGAGCAGGCGAAGGGCCTGGGCCACGGGGCCGGCGATGCCATCCAGAGCGGTTTCCCCCTGTGTGACGAATTTTCGGAAGTAGGGCAGCTCGCCGGCGTGGTCCCCCAAAAGTTTGGAGGCGAGGACCACCGGCTCCCCGCGGCTCAAGAGCCTCGGCTCTCCCGGGAGTTGCCGCGAGAGGAGCCCGGCGGCCTCGTCCAGGGTCAACACCCGGACGCCGGGAGCGAACCCGCCGTTGACCGAAACCTCTTCTTTCAAACGACGCTGTACGGCTCCGGAACCGGCCAGAAGCCAGCAGTCGCCCGTGCAGAATTCCCGATCTATGAGCATCGGATGACTCCTTCAAACCTTCTATGTCAATAATACCACAGGCGTTTGACGGTGCGGGTCACGGCTCTTGGGAACCACGGGCGCGGTCCGAACCCCGTCGAGCCGCGGGGTCGGCGGTGTCCGGGCCCGACCGGGGAGCGAACGGTCGTTCGGCCCGGGGTGAATCAACTTGAAGAATGTGCCGGATTCGGTCATACTTTGGTAATCTCTTTTCAACGAGATTCGACTCTCTCGACGGTGCGCGACGGATTCTTGAGAAGGGGATACGGGCGACGAGACGCGCGGCGGCTCTTTCCATCGTCTTGAATGCCGCCGAGACGCCTTCGGATTGAGAGAAGTGACCGTGATAGAGCATGAAGTAGATCTGCCGGTTCCCCCCGGCGAGGCTCTCGACTGGTTCCTCGCCCCGGAGAAGCTCGTCCGCTGGCTTTGCAAAAGGGCTGATGTGGAGCCCCGGGTCGGCGGCCGGTACGAGCTCTTCTGGGACCCGGCGCGGCCGGAGGTGAACAGCACCCTGGGGTGCAAGGTGCTGGAATACGAGCCCGGGAAGCTTAAAGTCTCCTGGGCCGGTAACGAGGAGCAGCTCGAGTTCATGGAGCCGGGCTCGACCACCGTGGCGGTGAGCGTGGAACCGGCCGGTTCCGGCTGCCATCTGCGGCTGGAGCATTATGGATTCGGGGATTGCGACCGCTGGCTCAAGGCCGAGCGCTGGTTCGACTTAGCCTGGAAGAAAGCCATTGCGCGATTGAAGGAAACCGTTGGAGGATGACCATGCGAGTTCTCTCGATTCTGCTGCTGCTGACGCCCCTGGTCGTTTCGGCCGACATGGCTCCCATAGAGGCGTCTGAGGTGCCGCCGCCGTCCCGGGCACAGGTTGACGGCGACACCATGTACATCTTCACCTCCTACTACGCCGACATGGCGGTGGATGGGGATCTCTTGGTGGTGACCGGCACGTCGGTAGCCAACACTGAGAACCCCAACGTGGCCCAGGCGCGGGCCATGGCCCAGAAGGCGGCCAAGTTCGCCGCCCAATCCGTGCTGATCGAGTTCTTCAAGACCCTGGACTTCGCCCAGAAGGACGCCGAGACCAACGCCGGGTACGCCGCCGAGTACGGCGAAACGGTTTACAATTCCGACGGCACGGTGGAGGTGCGGCTCTCGATTCCCCTCACCGGGGAGGGCGGCCTGGTGGCGGCCATGGGGCTCAAGAGCGTAAGCGAGCGTTAGTTACGTCGAGCGAGGTTGGGTAAAAAAGGGGCGGCATACGGAGTTGTCACCCTATATCATCTACTACCTATCGGCCGTAGGGGCGGGTGTCCACACCCGCCCGATATTTTGACCCCCGCCTTACGCCGAAATGTAGGGCGGGGATTTTAATCCCCGCTGCTTCCGCTTCTTGCGATGACGTAGGGGCCGACCTTCAGGTCGGCCCGCGGGCGGGGACGGAGCCCCGCCCCTACATTTGGGTAAAGCGCGCTGACGGGGACGGGGTGAGGGCTGCCATAAACCCCCTCCCCCCTTTGGGGGGAGGCTCGCCTACGGGTTGGGGAGGGGGGTGCAGCGTCCCCTCTCCCTCTCAGGGAGAGGGCTAGGGTGAGGGTAAAAAAAGGGTGGGGTACAGAGCCCCCACCCTACGGTTCACCAATCTCACCGGCTGACGACCAGCCGCCGCGTCAACGACCCCACGTTTGTTTCCAGGCGGTAGAGGTACACGCCGGAGGGGATTTCCGCACAGTTCCAGGAAACCTCGTGGCGGCCCGCGGTCAAATCGCCTTCAACCAGCGTCGCCACACGCCGGCCCGAGAGGTCGTACACCGACAGCACGACGCGGCCGTCGGCGGGAATCGAGAACGAGAAATTGACGACCTCCTGCGAGGGGCTGGGGTAGGCGGCGTAGAGGGCGAGCTCGGGCGTTTCCCCGGGGACGGTAACCGCCTCCGTGGGGCCGAAGCGGGAGACCGTCCCGTCCGCCTCGACGACCTCCAGCCAGTAGCTGTACTGAACGCCCGACTCGACCTCGGTATCCAGCCAGCGTTCCGCCAAGCCGGGGAGCCCGCCGGAGACGTACACCGGCTCGTCCTCGTCCGAGGACCGCAGGACGCGCACCCCGGCCGGTTCCTCACTCTCCAGGCGCCAGTTGACCAGAACGCCTTCGTCGGTCGCGCCCGCGCCGAAGTCAACAATATCAACCCCACCGCCCAGGTCCACGTCGAAGTACCAGTCCAGCTCCTCGGCCCAGTACTCCCCGCCCTGGTCGTCAAGCGATTTCACCCGCCAGTAGACCCGCGCCCCGTCCTCGATGCCGCCGATTAACGTATACTCCGACTCATGTAAATCTTTGATTTCGTTATAGGTGTTGAAGTCCGGGTCGGTGCTCCACCAGAGGGTGTAGCTATCAAAGCCGTCGAGGTCGTGGTCCCCCCAGTCGAAGGTGAAGGGGAATGCGTATATCGTATCGCCTTTTTCCGGGCTTAAAAGGTGGAAATACGTCTCGTACCAGGCGTATTTAAGGCTGATAGAAATTGGTTCCAAGCAATACCCGATGTAACTGATATGAGGCTGGTCAATGGAGTCAACTGCGTTTGAGGTACTATAAGCAATGCTGTACCAGTCCACGTAATCGCTCAACCACCGCTCGCCATTGAAGTAGGAGCACCGCGGTGAGTCGAAGCAGCCGTTGAATGCATAACTTGAAATGTACGGCCGATCCTTTGAATCGAGCGCCAGGGATATATGTCCCATGCATTGCATCATAGCATCGTTGTCAACGGTATCAATAAACCACTGTGAGTTAGAACGATAGGCGTGCCTGGCCCACGCATAACCTCCCGCAATATAATGGTAGCCTATATGAGGTTGGTCTTGTGAGTCCATGGCTATACTTGAATAATTACCCGCATTCTCCTGTGTGTCCACCGTCTCGATTAACCACTCCGACCCTTCCCGATATACGTATTTTAAGTCATCCTCGATACCTTCCTTGTATGATATATGCGGGTGATAATCGGAATCCAACGCATGTGATACGTGTGTGCATTCGTCTTCTCCCGTGTCAATGTAATCGTACAGCCATTCATCACCGTCCCAACGGGCGTATATCAAATGCTTATCCAAATCGCAATAGGCTATGCAGGGTCTATCGGACGAGTCCAGCGCCAGAGAGCAGTACGTACCCGCGCCATCATCAACCTGCTCGATATGCCATTCGGTTCCTGTCCAACTGGCGTACTTGAGGTTTCTTGCCGGATGCCATTGAAAGTAAGCAATATGGGGTCTATCCTGTGAGTCAAGCGCCAATGAAACGTAATATGTAAAAGGCCCTTCGTCATCAACGGTTTCAATGTTCCACTCCCCTCCTTCTTTATAGGCGAGTAATAAACGGTCACTGTTGAAATATGCTATATATGGAATGTCGTTACTCGTTAAATCCAATGATGTGTCGTTACCACTATCCGGTACACTGAGATCCACATTCTCAACGTGCCACTCGCCAGCCAGAACAGTGGACATCAAGAACAAGAGGATAATCAATGAACGAGGCGCTTTCATGACACCTCCACCCGTCTTACTCTTCCTTAACATAACTAATTTACTCCAAAAATAACCGGGCGTCAAGGCTTGGAGGGAAAATAATAAAGTCTACATCTATAAAAGGCAGGGTGGGGCCCTGCCTTCTTTCGTTATCTACTCGTTCCGCAGGGCGTAGATGAAGTCCAGGCGGGAGGATTTGGCGGCGGAGCGGTCGGATGGGGGCGATGGATGAGCAGAAAAAACAACGGTGTCCTGTTCGACTGAATCCAAGAAAAAGGCGGGTTACGAGAACCCGCCATCCGTAGCTCACCGGCCGCTTCGAGGTGCTTCATCCAGCGTTGCGATATACGGACCGGCAGCTACCTTCACCTTGTATTGGACACCAGGGACACGGCGCTCGCTTTCCACCAGCGGATGCGGTCGTCGGTCAGGGCGGCGGCGACGATGTCGTCCGTTCCGTCGCCGTCCAGGTCGGCGGCGTGCACCGTGTAGGCCCCGCCGAATTCCGTGTCCACGGTGTGAGAGTACCAGCTCGTCCCCCGGCCGTCCGCGTTTTCCCACCATCGCACGGTGTCGCCCGTGGCCGAGGCTCCGATGACGTCGGTGTCGCCGTCGGCGTCGAGGTCGGCGGCGTGGACGGCGCAGATGGCCAAATTCGTTTCGATGGCGCGCCGGTTCCAGCCCGTCCCGGAACCGTCCGTGTTCTCCCACCAGGCCACCAGATTTTCGCCCGCACCGGCGCCAACTATGTCAGCGTCACCGTCGGAGTCCAGGTCGGCGGCGAAGGCGCAGTGCGCCTCACCCAAGGTCTCGTCCAGCGGGTGGCTCGTCCACTCCGAACCCCGGTTGATGTTCTCCCACCATACGATTCCGCTGTTAGAGCAAGCCGCGGTGAGGATGTCCGGGTCGCCATCGGAATCCAGGTCGGCCGTCTGGACCCCGCCGACCCCCTCGCAGTAGCAGCTCACCAAGTGCTCCGCCCACTCCGAGGCGCGACCGTCCAGGTTCTCCCACCAGACCACCTCGTCTATCAGGTGACCGGCGCCGAGGACGTCGAGGTCGCCGTCGCAGTCCAGGTCGGCGGCGCACACGGCGGTGGCGCCCTTCAGGTCGTCGTCCAGGATGTGACGGGTCCACCGCGCGCCGGAGCCGTCGTTTATCCAATACGCGACCGTGCTGGAGTCCCAGGAGGCGCCGAGGATGTCGGCGTCGCCGTCGGCGTCCAGGTCGGCGGAGTAAACCGCCATCGCGCCGGGGAAGTCGTCCTCCACCACGTGGGAGATCCACCGGGCGCCCGTTCCGGCGGCGTTTTCCCACCAGAAGAGGTCGCCCGCGTACCGGGCGGCGCCGAGGATGTCGGTGTCGCCGTCGGCGTCCAGGTCGGCGGCCGCGATTGATCGCGCCCCGTCGAAGTTCTCCGTGATGGAGCACCCCGAATCCGGAAGGCCCCGGCCGACCAAGACAGTCGTAATTAAAGCGATGATGAGCGGTGCGCCGCGGGAAATCCTCATGTCCCTCTCCGGAGCCGGCTTCGGCGTCTACAAAAGCAAATATCGTTCCGGGTCTATTGTCATCGACCCGCGGGGAAGCCCGACATCGTATCCTTTTGTAATTGCATAAGTTGCAAAAGCCGACTCTTCGGTGTCAGCCGGACGCCCGACCGCCCGGGTGGCGGAAGCCCTAGCGTTCTGACGCAGCAAAATGGCCGCCTGCGGCCCAGACGGCCCGGTTCAACCGTTCTCGATCGGGATAAAAAAAGGTGGACCGACGGGTCCGCCAGCTCTTTCATTTATCACGCAGGGGAGGCTCCGCGCCAATGTGCGCAGGTCTACGGATGCAGCAGGGGGGCGACCAGGGGCCGGAGGGCGTCGAGCAGCTCCCGGTCCCGGGGGGTGAAGGGATCGGAAGTGAGGGAGTCTATGTCTATCTGGCCGACCATGGCGCCGGAGTGGAAGATGGGGGGGTAGCTATCTCGGCCTTCGTCGCCGCGCTGCAGGCGAGGCAATTGGTAGGGGGGTCACGTCGCCGACGACGACGGTCCGGCGTGTCGGCCTCGACGCCTCGGCGGCCCGGCCGCAGACGCCCCGGCCGAAGGGGATCCGCGTGTGGTCCGTCGCCGCGCCGGTGTAGGGCCCCAGCACCAGCTCCCGTTCTTTTTCGGGGTTGACGAGGTAGAAACCGACCCAGTCGTAGTGCGGAACCCGCTCGACCAGGAGGTCGCAGATGCGCTGCAGCTTTTCGGTGTCCGCGCCCGAATTTTCCACGATGCGGCGGACCTCTCCGATGAGCGCGCCGGGGTTCCAATCCATCCCGCCTATTTATAAAGTTTTCCGCCGGAACGTCCCGGCCCTTTTTTCGAGAAAAAACCGCCTGCGATTGTACCAGAGGTGGGTGGAATCACGACGGCGGCGCGCGGGTCGTTTTCCTAATTGCCGGTTCCGGTCGGATTTTCATCGCCCTCGACCAGCGGCTCCTCCTCGTTGACGGCGATACTCACCAGCTGCCACCAGTTCCTGAGTCCTTGAAGCCGCCGTAGGGGTTCTCCGCGCCGTAGAAGACGAAGCCGAAGGGGCGTAACTTATATGCTTGATATTTTGAGATATGCGCCGGGTGTAAAAAAGGGTTGACTTGACAAGAATACATATACTAAAGTTAAATTGCGAAGAGTGAGTCGTCGCGGAAACAGTCAAAGCCGGGCGAAGAAAAAACGATGCGCCTGAACCCGAGAAACGCGTACCACAGCGAATTCACGTTCAGCAGTCCGAGCCGGGTCAGCTCCCGACGGCTCGTCATCCGCTCCATCCACTTCGCCTGCCGCCATCAGAAACTGATCCACGACATGCTCGGCTTCCACTACGACGGCGGTGGAGGCTATGCGTACGGAACACCGCGTTGAACTATAGGGACACCTTTTTGGGTGTTCCCCTTTTTATAAAAAAACGGTTGATCCGCTAGTCAATAAAAGAGGTGCCCAGGACGCATTCCAACGATTCAGGCGTTCGTTTCAACCCAAAGGGCACCTTGAAAAGAGGGCATCCAGGCCGCCACCTGAATGCCCAACCCCCTGGAAGTTCCCTAGTCATCACCAGAAAGAACACTACAAGGAGGTTTGCGTGCGTAAATATAGCACAATTCCCACCGCTTTGACCCTCGTTCTTGCGGGGGCCCTCACCGGGTGCGGCGGGGATGGGAACGGCGAGCCGTCGGAGGTCGTCACCCTCAGCGTGAACGGCTCCACCACCGTGACCCCCATCATGCAGGCCGTCGCCGAGGTGTACGAGGCGGCCGACCTCGAGGTCTCCGGCACCGGCTCCGGCGACGGCATCACCGCCCTCATTGACGGACGCACCGACGTCGCCATGTCCTCGCGGAAAATGAAGGCCGAGGAAGTGGAGAAGGCCAAGGCCAAGGGCGTGGAGCCCGTCGAGGTGGTCATCGCCCGCGACGGCATCGCTCTCGTCGTCCACCCCTCCAACCTCGTTTCCGACCTCACGCTCCGGCAGGTCAAGGACATCTACCTCGGCCGGATCACCAACTGGAAAGAGGTGGGTGGTCCCGATGCGAAGATAGTCCCCGTCACACGCGACAGCGCCTCCGGGACCTTCGAGGTCTTCGAGGAGCTCGTCATGGACAAGGAGCCCATCGTCCCCGGCGCGGTCACCCAGAACTCCAACGGCACCGTGCGCATGGCTGTCGCCGAGAGTGAGGGCGCCATCGGTTACGTCGGCCTGGGCTACGTAGATGACACCGTCAAGGCCCTGGCCATTGATGGCGTTGTTCCCTCGGCGGGGACCGTCAACGACGGAACCTACAAGATCGCCCGCGACCTGAACCTCTATTACTCCAAAGGGGCCTCCGAAGCCGTGTTGAAGCTGATCGATTTCATCCTCGGCCCCGAGGGTCAGAAAATCGTGGCCGACGAGGGCTTCATCCCCCTGTAAACCGGATACGGGCCGAACAGGCGGCTGTGGTCCCGCGGGGATCACCCTCCGATAAAAAAGACCGGGAACGATGGCCAGATTCACCTCCGAAACCGTCGTAAAGCCTTTGCTGGGATTCTTCGCCCTGTTGTCCCTCGTCTTCCTGGCGGGCATCCTGGTCACCCTGTTGACCGAGTCGGGCCCCTTCTTCGGGGAGTACGACCCCCTCGAGTTCTTCACGGGCACCCAGTGGTACCCGACCCTCCAGACGCAAAACGCGGCCGGGGAATGGGCGTCCGACCCCCGGTTCGGCCTCCTCCCCCTGCTGGCGGCCTCGCTTCAGGTGACGGTGCTGGCCCTCGTTTTCGCCATACCCCTCTCCCTCGGCGCGGCCGTTTTCATGGCCGAAATTGCGCCGCCGGCCCTGCGCGAGATAATCAAACCGCTGATAGAGCTCCTGGCCGGCATCCCCAGCGTCGTCTTCGGGTTCATCGGCATGGTCCTCGTCGCCCCCTTCATCAAGGAGCTCTTCGACATCCCCATCGGCCTCAACGGGCTCTCCGCCTCGATCGTCCTGGCGTTCATGGCCTTCCCCACCATCACCAGCCTGGCCGAGGACGCCATCTCCGCCGTCCCCCGCGACCTGCGTGAGGCCTCCCTGGCGATGGGCGCCAACCGCTGGGAAACGGTGAGCCGCGTGTTGGTCCCCTCGGCCCGCTCGGGCATATATTCGGCGGTCATCCTGGGCTTCGGGCGCGTTATCGGCGAGACGATGACGGTGTTGATGGTGGCCGGCGGCGGCGCCGCGCTGACCCTCGACCCCCTCTCACCCCTGAGGCCCATGACGGCGACCATCGCCCTGGAAATGGGGGAGGCGGTCCAGGGAGGGCCCCACTACCACGCCCTCTTCGCCCTGGCGCTTATGCTCCTTCTGATAACCCTCGGCTTCAACCTCCTCGCCGAGCGGATAAAGAAAAGGGATTTCAAGTGAAGGCCCGCGGACTCCGCGAAATTTTCTGGTTCTCGCTGTCCGGCCTCTGCGTGGTCATCGTGGTGGGGATGCTGGGCCTGGTAATCGGTTTCATCATCGCCAAGGGCGCCGGCGCGATAAACTGGGAGTTCCTGTCGGAAATGCCGAGGAACGCCATGACCGAGGGCGGCATCTGGCCCGCCATTCTCGGAACGCTCCTTTTATCCCTGGGCGCCATCGCCTTCGCCCTGCCCCTGGGGCTCGTGGCCGCGATCTACCTCGTCGAGTACTCCCGGGACGGGAAATTGCGCCGCTGGATCCGCATCGGCGTCAATTCGCTCTCCGGCGTGCCGTCGGTGGTGTTCGGTCTGTTCGGACTGGCCCTGTTCGTGAACTTCCTCGGCTTCGGCGCCTGCATTCTGGCGGGGAGCCTTACCCTGGGTCTGATGGTTCTCCCCACCATCATCCGCGCCACCGAGGAGGCGCTGAAGTCCATCCCGATGAGCTTCCGGGAGGCCTCCCTGGCCCTGGGGGCCACCCGCTGGCACACCACCGTCCGGGTCGTCCTCCCCGCGGCCGTGTCCCAGATTCTGACCGGCGTGATTCTGGCCGTCGGGCGCGCCGCCGGCGAGACGGCCCCCATCATGTTCACCGCCGCCGTCTTCTTCACCAAGCGGCTGCCCTCCGGGCTCTTCAGCAAGGTAATGGCGCTGCCCTACCACATCTACGCCCTGTTGACCGAGGGCACCCACCCGGCGGAGCAGACCGCCATGGCTTACGGAACCGCCCTCGTCCTTTTAATGCTCGTGCTTTTGGTCAACGGTGCGGCGATCTTTTTCCGCATCCGGGCCAGGAAGAGGAAGAAATGGTAGACGTCCAACTGACCCATCGGGAAATTAAGCCGGAAGAGCTGGTGGCCAAGGTCTCCATCGAAAAGCTCGACCTCTGGTTCGACGACACCCAGGTTCTCAAGGACGTTTCCTGCGCCATCCCCGAGAAGGCGGTCACCGCCATCATGGGGCCCTCGGGCTGCGGGAAGAGCACCCTGTTGCGGGCCATGAACCGCATGCACGATCTGACCCCCGGCTGCCGGATTCGGGGTAAAATCAGGCTGGATGAGATGAACATCTTCGAAAGCGGCACAGATGTCTACGAGCTCCGACGGCGCGTGGGGATGGTCTTCCAGCGCCCCAACCCCTTCCCGAAGAGCGTCTTCGAGAACGTGGCCTACGGCTTGAAGATCCACGGCCGGCACAGCCGCGCCGTGCTGGATCAGGCCGTGGAGAAGGCCCTGCGGGACGCGAACCTGTGGGACGAGGTCAAGGACAAGCTGCACCGGTCGGCCCTCGACCTCTCCGGCGGCCAGCAGCAGCGCCTGTGCATCGCCCGCGCCCTGGCGGTCGAGCCCGAGGTGCTCCTCCTGGACGAGCCGGCCAGCGCCCTGGACCCCATCTCCACCGCCAAGCTCGAGGAGCTCATCGAAAAGCTGCAGGACGACTACACCGTCATCATCGTCACCCACAACCTGCAGCAGGCGGCACGCGTTTCCCAGTACACGGCCTTTCTGATGCTGGGCGAGCTGGTCGAGTTCGGGGTGACCGACGAGGTTTTCACCGCCCCGTCCGACCAGAGGACGGAGAACTACCTGCGCGGTATCTTTGGTTAAACAATGGTTGAACAAGGGGTTTAAACCCCTTGTCTTCCCCCTCTTGACGTTGAATAAAATGCCAAGCCCCATGTCAAAGGCAAAGAGGTGTCCGATGCTCTTTAAACGGTTGGAAGCCCTGACCGAGCGGTTGATGGAGATGGCCGATCTCACCCGGTCCATGCTCGAAGGTTCCCTCAAGGCTCTTGAAACCTTGGATGTGGATTTGGCGACCCGGATCGCCGATGTGGACGAGCCCCTCGTCAACCAGATGGAGACCTGGAACCTGGAGGAGGCCATCCACGTCATCACCCTCTTTCAGCCCATGGGCAAGAACGTCCGGCAGCTCGTGGCCATCATCCTCATCAACCGCGACCTCGAGCGCATCGCCGACCACGCGCAGAATATCGCCACCCACACCCGATTCCTGGCGGAGCAACCCAGGATCGAGATGCCCGATAAATTGAGGGCGATGGGGGAGGCGGCCCTGAAGATGTTCTGTGACAGCCTCAAGTCCTTCACCGAGGAGTCGGAGGAGTTGGCCAAGCGCGTCATCGTCGGCGATGACGAGCTCGACGAGCTGACGCGGGAGACCGTCCGGGAGATCCTCGGAAAGATGTCACACACCCCCGGCGTCGAAGAGGAGGGGTCGGCGGAGTGCGAGTTGACCGAGGGGTACTGGCGGCTGGCGCTCTGCGCCCGGAACCTCGAGCGCGTGGGCGACCACGCCACCAACATCGCCGAGAGCGTGCTCTTCGTTGTGGAGAGCCATCTGCACCTGCACCACGAGCACGAGATAGCGAAGGAACTGGCGAGAATGAGAGAGAAGAAGAGGCGGCTGCGGGGGGATGGATAACCTGCCGTCCCTTGTACAGCGGCGGTGCGGCCGTACGGTTGCTTCAAATTCGAACACACCCTTCCCTTATAAAAAACCTTACCCCGGAGGTAAAGACAGTGCGGATACTACTCGCGGTCCTCTTGGTGCTCACCTTCGCGGGCGCGAACCTGGCAAGCGTCACCGTATTCGACGAGGGCATCTTCAAGGTCAACCTCGGCGGCTACTTCCAGTTCCGCTGGGACTACGATCTCCAGACCAGCGTCGAGAACGGCGACCCCTTCGGCGAGCTCTCATTCAAGCGCGCCAAGCTGGAAGTCTCCGGCGACGTCGGCGACTACTGGTCCTTCAAGCTCGTCGAGGCGGTCAAGGATCGCGCCCACTTCACGGGCCTCTCCCTGGACACCACGGACTACGACATTGACGGCGACGGCAACCCCGACTTCACCTACGTCTCCGACGTCACCGCCGGCACCTCGAAGTACATGCAGTGGGAGCTCGAGGAGCTGTTCCTGTCCTTCAAGCCGGCGGACATCTTCAGCCTGCACCTCGGCCTGCAGAAGCCGGCCGGTCCCTGGACCCACGTCCTGTCCACCTCGGCGCAGCCCTTCATTGACCAGCCACTGCACAACGTCTGGTCGCCCGATTATCAGGAGGGCATCGTGGGCCAGGTCAAGATAGACGGCGCACAGAAGGACACCCGGTACCTCGACCTTTCGCTCGGCGTCTGGGAGAACGACAGACCGGGGTGGGGCGGCGGAACGGGTCCGGGGAACAACCCCAACCTCTCCGACATCAACTTCTCCGTCTTCGCCGACAGCTCCTTCGTCGAGGGCATCCACCTGGGCGGCTTCCTCTACCTGGCCAACGACCAGGCGCTCTACACCGACGCCCTGGGCAACGCCGTTTACACCGGCGTCACCGGCTACGGCGCCCACGTCAACTACACCCACGATTACTTCTACGCGGGCCTCGAGTACGTCGGAGGGAGCGTCGCGCGTTCGAGCTCGAAGGACGCCGCCGGCGATACCGTGGACCTCGGCGACGACTTCGGCGTCTCGGGCCTGGCCGTGGACCTCCTGGGCCGCCTGCCCGTGGGCGGCGACTTCCTCGACCTGGTGGAGCTGGGCGGACGCTACGACATGAACGACCCCAACGACTCGGTAGACTCGAACGGCATGGACCAACTGACCATCGGGGCCAACCTTTTCTTCACCGAGGACCACTACGCCATGCTGCAGCTCAACTACGTCATGCAGATGCCCGAGGACTCCGACTCCGACGGCAATTCCTGGATCAAGGCCCAGTTGCAGCTCAAGTTCTAGAAACCATATTCCGACGGGTGCAGGGGGCTTCCCCGACTTGCCCAAAGACCGGTTGGCTTAAAAAAATTTGGATGTCGGTCCGAAGCGTGGTCAAGGGAAACAAGACACCCTCGTAGGGGCCGACCGCCGGCGCGCCGTTTAGGTCGGCCCGCGGGCGGACCTGAAGGTCCGCCCCTACGTCTTCGCAACCCGCGAGGCACGGGTAGGAGTTTTGGTTGCCTTAGATAAAAAGCGGCGGGGATTGAATCCCCGCTCTACAGCCAGGTGCTCGGTGGTGAATATCACCCCGGGCGGGTGTGGACACCCACACCTACATCGCAACCCGACGGGATGAAGTTTCCGTGGGCGCGAGACCGTCAGCTTCCCGGGTTGCCAATGGGGTCGCCACGTAATAGAATCGTGTCCCCTCAACCGTCGGGAGGTCACCATTTGCACTACGTCCTCATAGAATGCGGCGTCAAGTGCCCCAAGTGCGACAATCCCGTCCCGTTCAACGGGCCCTGGGAGACCGCCCACTGCGACCACTGCCAGGCGGACTTCGATATCCCCCACGACTATTGGACGGACATCTTCAAGGATGTCCTGGAGGAGATCAAATCCGGGGAGCTGAAAGAGAGCGAGGGACGCAACTCCTCCATCTGGGGGACGTTCAACACGACGCTCCTGTACGGGAACCGGGCTCCGAACTGCCAGAAATGCAAGACCGATTTCCCGGAAGCCTCGCTCAAGCCCGGCGCGGGCACCCTCAAGTGCGCCAAGTGCGGCGAGACCACCGAGACCGCGCCGCCGCCCGCATGGCTCTCGAATATCCATCCGAGGCTCCTGGTCGGCGCGACCCTGGGCACCGCCGATGAGCCGCGGCCCGAGGGCGAATCAGGCCCCGTGGCCTTCACCTGCCCGAAATGCGGCGGCGCACTGGTCGTGGACGGCAAGGAACGACTGGTGCCCTGCCAGTACTGCAACGTGAAGGTGTACCTGCCCGACGACCTCTGGCTCAGGCTCCACCCGGCGAAGTCCAAGTCCAGGTGGTTCGTGGTCTTCGAGTAGGTTTGCCGGGGGCGTAGCTCGCTACGCGCGTTTCGCTTCTTTTTACCGGGGCTCGCAGGGTGGACGCTGCTTCGCATTGACAAACCGGACGCGCTGTCGTAGTGTCCCCCCTGTTTGCCATATACAAGGGGTACCCCCCTTGTCCACCGAGGCGGTCTTGGAGATTCGGGTTCCGTGGGGAAAGGGGGAGCAGGCGGTCGAGCTGGACTCCGACCGGCTGGCCGGCATCGTTCACCCCAACGAGGTGGAGCCGGGCGACGAGTTCGAAACGCTGCGCCGCGCCCTTTCCAACCCCATCGGCACCGTTCCCTTCGGCGAGTTCATCGGCGCGGGCGGGGACATTCTCTTTATCGTCAACGACGGCACCCGACCTACCCCTACCGCCAAGGTCCTCGACGTCATCGAGGGTGACCTGGCCGGAGTGGAGCCGCGGTTTTTAATCGCCACCGGCGTCCACCGCGGCCCCACCGAGGAGGAGCTCCGCTTCATCTTCGGCCGCCACCTCGAGCGCTTCCGCGGCCGGATCCACGTCCACGACGCGCGGGCCGACGCCGAGATGGTCCACATCGGCACCTCGACGGCGGGGACCGAGATGTGGATCAACCGTCTGGGGGTGGAGGCGGACCGGCTGGTCATCATCGGCTCCGTCGAGCCCCACTACTTCGGCGGCTACACGGGCGGCCGCAAGTCCTTCCTGCCCGGCATCGCTTCATACTCAACAATCGAGCAGAACCACAAATTCGCCCTGGAGCGCCGGGCCCAGGCGCTGGCCCTCGACGGCAACCCGGTCCACGAGGACATGATTGACGCCCTGAAGGTCATCGCCGAAAAACCGATTTTCTCCATCCAGACCGTCCTGGACCGCGACCGTCGCATCTATGCCGCCACCGCCGGGCACATCCACGAGTCATTCTACGCCGCCATCGAGCGGGCCAAGGAGGTCTTCTGCGTCGAGATTCCCGCCAAGGCCGACGTGGTGGTCAGCGTCGCCCCCTATCCCATGGACGTGGATCTCTACCAGTCCCATAAGGCCCTGGAGAACGGAAAGCTGGCCCTGGCCGAGGGCGGAGTGCTCATCCTGGTGTCCAAGTGCCGTACAGGTATCGGCCATGAGACGTTCTACGAGCTTCTGAGCTCCTGCTCCACCCCGAGCCAGGTGCTGGCCCACATCGAGCGGGGCTACGTCCTGGGGTACCACAAGGCGGCCAAGATGGCGGAGATCGGCCTCTGGGCGGAGATGTGGGCGGTCACCGAGCTCCCCGACGACGTCGTGGGGAATTGCCTCATGCGCCCTTTCGCCACGGTGCAGGCGGCGCTGGACGAGGCGCTGGCGGCCAGGGGGCCCGACGCGAAGGCGCTCTTCCTCATGGACGGGAGCATCACCGTGCCCCTCTTCCCCGACGGCAAGCCGTCCTGAAGATGGGGCTGAGGGCGGGTTTACACTGTACTCAGGCGATGAAGACGGCGATCTCCGCCGTGTCGGCCTTGCACCTGAGTACCATTATCTAGTCGGGTCAAAGATGAAATCCCGATCTGCGGGGTTCGGTAAGATTTCCGCTTTGTCCTTGGCACTCGGACCGACGGCGGGCCGTTCGGTGAACCGTTCGGCGAGCCGTTCGGGAGGGTGTGTTTTCAGGGTCTCGTTTTTGGGAACGGCGGGAGAGTAACCGGCGCAGGCGCGCCCTGTGCCTTTTTAATCGGAGGAGAGGATGGCCATCAACCGCGAGGAGGCTCTCGAGTACCACAGCCGGGGCAGGGCCGGCAAGATAGAGGTCGTTTCCACCAAGCCGTGCCGGACGCAGCTCGACCTGTCCCTGGCTTACACCCCCGGGGTGGCGATCCCCTGTCTGGAGATAGAGAAGGATCCGGCCAAGGTCTACGAATACACGGCAAAGGGAAACCTGGTGGCCGTCGTCTCGAACGGCACGGCGGTACTCGGGCTGGGCGACATAGGTCCGACCGCCGGGAAGCCGGTGATGGAGGGCAAGGGGGTTCTCTTCAAGCGCTTCGCCGACATAGACGTCTTCGACCTGGAGATCGACTCCAAGGACCCCGACGAAATCATCCGCACCGTGGAGATGCTCGAGCCGACCTTCGGGGGGATCAACCTGGAGGACATCGCCGCCCCCGATTGCTTCGTCATCGAGGACGAGCTGAAGAAGCGGATGGGCATCCCGGTCTTCCACGACGACCAGCACGGGACGGCCATCATCTCCGGGGCGGGGCTGTTGAACGCCCTGGAACTGACCGGGAAGGACATCGGCAAGATCCGGCTCGTGGTCTCGGGCGCCGGGGCCGCCGGCATCGCCTGCACCAAGTACTACATCAGCCTCGGGGTGGACCCGGCGAAGGTCATCCTGTTGGACTCGAAGGGCGTCATCTACGCCGGCCGCAAGGAGGGGATGAACCCGTACAAGCAGCAGTTCGCCGTCAAAACCGACCGGCGCACCCTCGTCGACGCCATGGCCGGGGCGGACGTCTTCCTGGGCCTCTCCACCGCCGGGCTGGTGAGTCAGGACATGGTGCGGTCCATGGCCCCCGACCCCGTAATCTTCGCCATGGCCAACCCGGACCCCGAGATAACCTACCCGGACGCGAAGGCGGCCCGCGACGACGTCATCATGGCCACCGGCCGATCCGACTACCCGAACCAGGTGAACAACGTCCTCGGATTCCCGTTCATCTTCCGCGGGGCTCTGGACGTCCGCGCCACCGACATCAACGAGGCCATGAAGCACGCCGCTACCCGGGCTCTGGCCGACCTGGCCAAGGAGGACGTGCCCGATTCCGTGTGCAAGGCGTACAACGTCGAGCGCCTTAGCTTCGGACGCGATTACATCGTCCCCAAGCCCTTCGATCACCGCGTGCTGATCTGGGAGGCCTCCGCCGTGGCCAAGGCGGCGATGGAGTCCGGCGTCGCCAAGCTCAAGGTGGACCTGGACTCCTATAAGAAACAGCTCGAGGCCCGTCTGGGCAAGAACCGCTAAATCATGCGCCTCGTGATTCACGAGGCCAAGAAGCGGCCCGCCCGTCTGGTTCTTCCCGAGGGCGAGGACGACCGCATCCTGCGCGCCGGCGCCATCATCGTGGGCGATGGAATCGCCAAGCCCACCCTCCTCGGTCGGCCCGCGGTCATCGGGGAACGCATCCGGGAGCTGGGCTTGGACCTGAAGGGCGTGGAAATCATCAACCCGCCCGATTCCCCACGTCTGGAGAAATACGCCGAGGAGTACTTCGGCCTCGGGCAGCGCAAGGGTAAGACCCTGGCCCACTGCCGCGAGCTGATGCGCCTCGGGCGCGAGTACGGTCCGATGATGGTCCGGGTGGGCGACGCGGACAGCGTCCTGACGGGAATCACCACCTGCCATACGGAGGCGCTCCGCTCGGCCGTCCAGGTCATCGGCACCGACGACGCGTTCGGTATCGTGGCCGGCATGTTCATGCTCATCTTCAAGGAGAGGGTTTATTTCTTCGCCGACACCACGGTGAACGTGGATCCCAGCGACCAGGAGCTGGCGGGCATCGCCCAGCTCACAGCGAGATACGTGAAGAAACTCGGCTACGAACCGCGGATCGCCATGCTCTCCTTCTCCAACTTCGGTAGCGTGTGCCATGAGAAGGCGCGGAAGGTGAAAAGCGCCGTGGCTATCGTCAAACAGGCCGTCCCCAACCTCATGATTGACGGGGAGATGCAGGCGGACACGGCGGTGGTGCCGGAGCTCATCGAGAGCACCTACCCCTTCGCCAAACTGCGGGGCGGGGCGAACGTCCTGGTCTTCCCCGACCTGCAATCGGCCGACATCGCCTGCAAGCTCTGTTCGAAGCTCGGCGGCGCCGAGGCCGTCGGGCCGATCATGATGGGGTTGAAAAAGTCGGCCCACATCCTGCCCCACGGCTGCGAGGTGGACGACGTGGTGAACATGGCTGCCATCGCCGTGACCGGGATCTGACACTCCCCCGGGTCGGGGTTTTCCATACGGGATGCCGTCCGGTTCACCGGCGGCATTCCCGTTTTTTTATCAACGGCACACGTGGCGGTCGCCCCCTGGGTTTTAAAATATGTTTCCTTAACTATTAGGGCAAGGGGTTTTGCCGGGGGCATAGCTCGCTTCGCTCGGTTAAACCCCTTGTCTCCTTGAGTCGGACACCTTTTATATCCGAGCTCGGTTGGAAAGGATTCGTGCTCGATTCCGGCGACGGTGGTGCGCGCGCCGACCCTTCGTTCGACCCGGTCGCGGGACCAAGGTCTCCGCGGCGTGTGCCCGCGAGTGCCTTCAACTGAGTTCTAGAGGGCGATGCGCCCGCTGGCACGCTTCTTGGAATAACTGTGGTAAGGGGTGGTCAGATACCACCTCCCCCGCTGAAAGCAATGGAGCGAGGGCTTTAAATGGCCCCCCGGGAAAAACCCCTCGTCTCCCCGAGTTGGAAATTATCCATCCGTTGGACTAGAATCCTCCCCGCCATAGATCAACCGAAAAGACGTTGAGAACAGTAACCAACCTCCAGTCCATCCGGGAAACCGCGGTCAAGCTGGCCACCGACTTCTGCCTGCTCTCGCGGCGCATCCTCCGCTACGCCAACCTGGGCACCCCCCGCGCGGACTTCCTCCGGGAGGTGTCCCGGATGCTGTTGGAGTTCTCGCACTGCGACGGCGTCGAGTTGCGGATGCGGGACGGGGACCTGCACTACCGCTGGGAGGCGACCGACGGCGAGGGGGAGAACTTCTTCTGCGAGAAGCTCTCGCCGGTGCTGAAGTGCGGTGACAGGACGGTCCCCTGCGTGGACGACGACTCGTGGATCGAGAAGCTCTGCGGCGCGGTGATGTGCCACCACGTGGACCCCGCCCAGGAGTGCATCAGCGCCGGGGGCAGCTTCTGGATCGGGAGCACGGACCGTCCGCTGAAGTGCCCGCCGGTTTTTTCGGAGCTGAAGCCCGAGGAGCTGCGGGAGCTGACGGGGGGCTACCAGTCCGTGGCCTTCATCCCCTTCGAGCTGGAGGAGGAGAGCCGGGGTCTGTTGCAGCTCAAGAGCCACCGGGTGAACTTCTTCACCCCCTCCACCATCGAGTTCTACGAGGGGCTGGCCGAAGCCCTGGGCGTGGCCGTGAGCGACCGCCGCGCCCAGTACGCCCTGCGCGAGCGGGTCAAGGAGCTCTCCTGCCTCTACGAGATAGACGAGCTCGTCCAGCAGCAGGACGTCATGCTGGACGATCTGCTGCAGGGGGTGGTCGAGCTGATGCCGCCCGCCTGGCAGTACCCGGACATGGCCACGGCCCGGCTGGTGGTGGACAACCGGAGCTACGAGAGCTCGAACTTCAACGACCAGGGGAGCTCCCTCCGCTCGGACATCGTGTGCGGCGGCGAGAAGCGGGGTTTCGTCGAGCTGGTCTATTTGGGCGGGGAAGACGTGCTGGAGACGGCGCTCTTTCTCGAGGAGGAGCACAACCTCATAGACAGCATCGCCCGTCACATCTCTTTGATTCTCGAGAGGCGCCGGACCGAGGAGGACAAGCGCACCCTGGAGGAGCAGCTGCGGCACGCCGACCGCCTGGCCACCATCGGGCAGCTCGGAGCGGGGGTCGCCCACGAGCTCAACGAGCCGCTCACCTCCATCCTCGGCTACGCCCAGCTCTCCAGGAAGGCCTCCGACCTCTCCGACGCCGTGGGCCGCGACCTGGAGCGCATCATCAACTCCACCCTGCACGCCCGCGAAATCGTCAAAAAGCTCCTCATCTTCAGCCGGCAGATGCCCACCCAGAAGACCGAGGTCAACCTGTCCACCGTGGCCGAAGAGGGGCTCTTCCTCCTGGATTCGCGGTGTGAGAAACAGGGCATCAAGGTGGTCAAGAAGTTCACCTCCGACCTGCCCAAAATCACCGCCGATCCCTCGCAGCTCCTACAGGTGGTGGTGAACATCGTGGTCAACGCCGTCCAGGCCATGCCGGACGGGGGGAAGCTCACCGTGGCGACCCACGCGGACGCCGACTTCGTCTACCTCGACGTCGAGGACTCGGGCACGGGGATGTCACGGGAGACGGTGAAGAAAATTTTCATCCCCTTCTTCACCACCAAGGAGGTGGGGCACGGGACGGGGCTCGGCCTGCCGGTCGTGCACGGCATCGTCACCTCGCACGGCGGCGGAATAGAGGTCCAGAGCGAGCTGGGCCGGGGGAGCCGCTTCACCGTCGCCCTCCCCGTCGCGGCGGGGCCCTTCGTGGCGGAGAACCAGGGGGAGGGGCGTCCTTGACCCTTTAGTCCGTGGTGCCGCCTCTTTTTGCCGGGGGCATAGCTCGCTACGCTCGGTTCGCCGGGGGCGGTACTTCGTTTCAGGCGCCTTGAGGGCCGCTGGAGAGCGGGGGCTACGGTGTTTTTGCTGAGTGATCTGGAATATTTCGAGTGCCGCCCCGGAATGACCCGCGTGAACCTTACACCGAGGAAGTGAGCACCGACAATGGCCAACGAGAGGATTCTGGTCGTAGACGATTCCCCGGAAACCCTGGAGATGCTCCGCCGGACCCTGATGGCCGAGGGGTACCGGGTTTTCACCGCCGGCAGCGTGGCCGAGGCCGTCCGCCTGCTCGACGGGATCGCGGTGGACCTTCTGATCACGGACCTCCGCATGCCCAACGTGTCCGGGCTGGAGCTGGTGCGCCACGTGCGGGAGAACAACCGCGACACCGAGGTGATGATGATCACCGGGTACGCGACGGTGGAGGGGGCGGTGGAGGCGATCAAGACAGGGGCGGAGGAGTACCTGCCCAAGCCCTTCACCGACGAGGAGCTCTTCGCGGCGGTGGGGCGGTCCCTGGAGAAGCTGAGCCTCCGGCGGGCGGCCTTCCGGCGGCGTCGCCTCGTGTCCCATGACGACTACGGCATCGTGGGCGAATCCAAGGTCATAAAGAGGGTTTTTGGGGCGATAGGAAAGGCCGCCGGGACCTCGGCCACCGTGCTCATCACCGGGGAGTCCGGCACGGGCAAGGAGCTCGTCGCCCGGGCCATCCACTACCACGGCTCGCGGGCGCAGGCCCCCTTCGTGCCGGTCAACTGCGGCGGCATACCCGAGGGGCTCCTGGAGAGCGAGCTCTTCGGGTACGTCAAGGGGGCCTTTACGGGGGCCAACCAGTCCCGGGCCGGGTTCTTCCAGACCGCCGAGGGCGGCACCATCTTCCTGGACGAGATCAGCGAGACCTCTCTGGCCATGCAGGTGAAGCTCCTGCGGGTACTGCAGGACAAGGAGGTCTCCATGGTCGGTTCGGCCAAGAGCCGCAAGATTGACATCCGCATCCTCACCGCCACGAACAAGAACCTGCGCGTGCTGGTGGAGCGGGGCCATTTCCGCGAGGACCTCTACTACCGGCTCAACGTGATCAACATAGACATCCCGCCGCTGCGTGATCGCGGGGAGGACGTGCTGCTCCTGGCGCGGCACTTCATCGGCAAGTACGCCTTGGAGCTCGATCGGCCCCGGGCGGATTTCACCGACGAAGCGCTGCGGGTTTTGGTCAACTACAGCTGGCCGGGCAACGTGCGTGAGCTGGAGAACCTGATCCAGCGCCTGATGGTCATGGTCGAGGGGGAGACGCTGGACGTCTCCGACCTGCCCTCCCACATGCGCTACAGCGTCCCGTCCGGCGGGCGTCTGAACCGCACCCTGGCGGAGGTCGAGGCCGAATACATCAAAAACGTGCTGGAGGAGGTGGGTGGGAACAAGACCCGCGCGGCCAAGATTCTGGACATTGACCGGAAAACGCTCCGCGATAAGTTGAGCCATGGTGGTAAGGTGGATGACGGGGTAGCTTGACCGGGGAATTTCTCCCCGGTGGTGCGAGGTTCCCCGGTCCGCCCGGGGTAAGCCGATTCGAGAACGCCGCCCGGGCGGCGTTTTTTTACACCCCCTGCCGGTTGTATGAGAGTATGTTATTGATATAAATAGACATATATGTCGGAAATATTTCAGCCCGGCTGGGCTCCCACCTGGCATACCTCTTGCCTTATCAATCCCCTCGAAGGGATGGTGTAAACGTTACGGAATGAAGGAGGCGTCATGGCCGGCAAGATAAGCCCCCCGGAAAAACTGAAGATGGGTCCCCCGGGAAAAACGAAGGCGTCAGTTAAATCGGCCCCGAAGGCGCCGGCGAAGAAGAAAAGAATCCCCGGGCTCTGCGGGACCTGCAAGCGCGAGCCGAGCTGCACCTTCCCGCGCAAATCGGGCCGACCGCTTCTGGAGTGCGATGAGTTCGAGGGGCTCGAGCGCCGGGATGTCATCGCGGAAAGGCTCACGAAGGTTCTTTTGGGCAACACGGACGTCCTCGCCCGTCTGTACGACGGGGAGGAGGAAGAATTGGAAGACCCCGGCGCCGCCGCAGCGGGGCGGCCCGGGTCGCCTCATAACCGACAAGGAGAGACCATGGCTACGGCCGTAATTTTGACGGCGGAAAAGAAAAAGACCGTGGTTCCGGTAGAGAAGAAGGTTCACACGCCGCTCGGCTTGTGCTCGACATGTAGGCTTTCCGCCACCTGCACCTTCCCGCGCCAGGCCGGGCGTCCGATCCGCTTCTGCGACGAGTTCGAGGGCGAACAGAAGGTCGAGGCGGCGAAGCCGCAGACTTCCGCCAAGAAGGTCACCGTGAACGACCTGAAGGGGCTCTGCCGGCTGTGCGACAAAGCCGCCACCTGCACCTTCCCCAAGGCCGAGGGCGGCGTCTGGCACTGCGACGAGTACGAGTAGCTAGGCTTGGCTGCGTTTTTCTTGAAGGGATTGAGCGCGGCCAAACTGGGGGCGGTACGACCGCCCCTTCTCTCATTCTAGGGAATCAGGAATCATCATCGGCTGCGCGTGTGGACGGGGTTTAACATACCTCGATATCCAGTCTGTTGGCGACATTGTACGTATGTGCGCTGCGAATGGGCGGGGGCCGGGAATGGGGTGCGCGGCCCCCTCTCCCCTTCGGAGAGAAGCTCGCTTACGGGCGGGGGTAAGGGGCGGGGCTGGGAACTTAAAAAAGCGGCGGCCCGCAGGGGATTTATCCCACGGGGCCGCCCTTCAACGTTTCTACGGAAGCGGAACCTCGTTTAAGGGTAGATGCCGCGCAGGCGGACGGCGTCGGCCACGCGCTTGATGGCGAAGACGTACGCCGCGTCGCGCATCGAGATATTCTTCTCCTCGGCCAGGGAGTAGACCTTGTCTATGTTCTGGTTCATCAGAACGGCCAGCTTGTTGTTGACCTCCCTCTCGGTCCAGAAGAAGAAGGCCAGTCCCTGGACCCACTCGAAGTAGCTGACGATGACGCCGCCGGCGTTGGCCAGGAAGTCGGGCGCCACCAGGATCCTCCGCTCGAAGAAGTCCTGGTCCGCCTCCGGGGTGGTGGGGCCGTTGGCGCCCTCGACGATGATCTTCGCCCGGACCTTGGCCGCGTTTTTCCCGGTGAGCTGGTTCTGTAGGGCGCAGGGGGCCAGCACGTCGCACTCCAGCGCCAGGAGCTCGTCGTTGGTGATTTTATCGCCGGGGAGGAGCTGGCTCACGCTGTCCTCGGGCTTCATGGCGCGCTCGACGGCGTCGTAGGGGTTGAGCCCCTTGGGGTTGTAGACCGCCCCGTAGACGTCGGAGAGGCCGATGATCTTGCAGCCGTCGTCGTGGAGCAGCTTGGCGGCCCAGGCGCCGACGTTGCCGAAGCCCTGGATGACCACCTTGGCCTTCTTGGGATCCATGCCCTTCTTCCCGAGGATGTTGACGACACTGATCTCGACGCCCCGGCCGGTGGCGGCGTCGCGACCCAGGGAGCCGCCCAGTTCCAGCGGCTTGCCGGTGACCACGCCCAGGGTAGTGTTGCCGGTATTCATGGAGTAGGTGTCCATGAACCACGCCATGATGCGCGCGTCGGTGTTCATGTCCGGCGCCGGGATGTCCTTCTCCGGTCCCACGATGGACTGGATTTCGGAAAAATACCGGCGGGACAGGCGTTCCAGCTCCCCCTCGGAGAGGTCGTGCACGTCCACGTTGATGCCGCCCTTGCCGCCCCCGAAGGGGATGCCGGCCAGGGAGCACTTCCAGGTCATCCACATGGCCAGGGCCTTGACCTCGTCCAGGGTCACGTCGGTCGAGAATCGCACCCCGCCCTTGGCCGGGCCGCAGGCGGTGTTGTGCTGCACCCGGTAGCCGGGGAAGGTTTTTATCCTGCCCGAGTCCATGCGGACGGGGACGTTGACCAAGAGTGAGCGGGCCGGCTCCCGGAGCACTTCCCGGTAGCTCGGGTCCAGCTTCATCATCTCCGCGACTTTCTCGAACTCGCGCTGCGCCTGGTTGAACGCGCTGTAGGTCTCTTCCATCGAGCCTCCTCCCGGCCTGGGTTATCCACGTCAGGGTTGCGGGTTGACGTCCGTACTTCGGCTTTACATCTCGGAAGACACGGGACCGTCCGTTTCAACGGTTCCCATTTTTTACAACAAAAGCAATAACCGTACCATTTGGAGACAAGGGGTTTTGCCAGAGGCATAGCTCGCTTCGCTCGGTTAAACCCCTTGCCCTTTCATCGATTCCCGGCCCGGCCGTGAATCCGTAGACCCGGCGGCGGATGGTACGACCTCCCCGGTTGCTTGTCAACAAGGGGTAAACCCCTTGTTTGCCCCCGGGACCTGGGCCTTGAATCTCCGGCGGCGTCCGTGGCACCTTCGCGCGTGCCCCGTTGACATCCCCCGCCGGGACGTGCGTTAATTTCCCCGACACTGACGGTCGAGTGAAAGGAGGTGATCATGCTCCGTCTCCGGCATTTTGGGTACACCTGAGGCCGCGATTACTCCTACGCCAGAACCTGATTTCCCTTTGGGCGCAGTTTCGGCGCTCCCCGCGGCTCGGTCAGGGTCCGCGATAAAGTACAGTTGAACGCCGGAGATGGGGCGGTTGACGGACCACCGACCTAGGTGGGTCTTACTGCTGCAACGTCCTCTCCGGCCCGGGGCGTCGAATCCCCGGCTTTTACACACCCCGACGAAGGAGAGGATAATGTCTGACGATTACCGCCCGATGTGGGCCGGTCTGGGTCTCGACCTGGAGAAGCACGACCGGCTCCTGGCCCTGTTGAACGAAGTTTACCCCCCCATCTACCTCGAGCAAGCCGACCGGCCCGAAGGGATGGGGTATTTCGATTTCGTGATAAGCGAAATCCACGGCCTGCGCGTCAAGGAGCTCCTGGACCACAAGGCGAAGGGGGCCAGGGTTTTCGGCACCTTCTGCCTCTACGTGCCCGACGAGATCATCACCGCCCTGGGCGGCATCTCGGTGGGCCTCTGCGCGGGGACCGATTTCTCCGAGGCCGACGCCGAGGTGGACCTCCCCCGCAACCTCTGCCCCCTGATCAAGTCCTTTTACGGATTCAAGAAGGGCCGCATCTGCCCCTACTTCGAGGCCACCGACCTCGTCGTCGGCGAGACTACCTGCGACGGCAAAACAAAGGCCTACGAGCATTTGGGCGGGATGCACCCCGTGTACGTCATAGAGGTCCCCCACCGCAAGAACGACGACACGCGTAAACTCTGGCGGACCGAGCTGGATAAGTTCATAGTCGCGGCCCAGAAGCTCACCGGCAACCGGCTCACCTACGAAAAGCTGAAAGAGAACGTCAGGCTCCACAACGTCAAGCGCCGGGCCCTGCAACGCCTAAACGCCCTGCGCTGGAAGGACCCGACCCCCATCAGCGGCAAGGACGCCCTCCTGGTCAACCAGATCGCTTTCTACGACGACCCCGTCCGCTTCACCGCCTCGGTCGAGAAGCTCCTGGAGGAGTGCGAGCGGCGCGTCGAGAAAGGCGTGGGCGTCTTCCCGAAAAACGCCGTCCGGCTGATGACCTCGGGCACCCCCTTCGCCATCCCCAACTGGAAGCTGCACCACGTCATCGAGACCGGCGGCTGGCCCGTCGTGGCCGAGGAGAGCTGCGTCGGCTCGCGGTACTTCTCCGTGACGGTGGACGAATCGCCCGGCGACCTGGGCGGCCTCCTGGACGCCGTCGCCCGGCGCTTCTTCGACATCCACTGTGCCTGCTTCACCCCCAACGCCGAGCGCATGGACGACATCGTGGACCTCTACAAAAAGTCCGGAGCGCGGGGCGTCATCAACTACACCCTGAGCTTCTGCACCCCGTACCTGGTGGAGGCCCGCCACGTGGAGAACCGCCTGAAGAAGGAAGGCATCCCCGTGCTCTCCCTGGACTCGGATTACGGCATGGGCGACTTCGGGCAGCTCCAGACGCGGATCGGCGCCTTCGTGGAGTCGCTGTAAATTCAAAAGTGGGGGGTTCTTCCCTCCCCTTCACCTTGGTTTTTTAAAATGGATTTTTACGCGGGTATAGACGTGGGCTCCACGACGACGAAGGCCGTGGTCGTGGACGGCGGCGGGAATCCGGTGGGCCGCGCGCTCGCACCGACGGGGGTTTCCGGCGCTGAGACCGCCGCGACGGTTCTCGACCGGGCCCTGGAGGAAGCCGGCGCTGAACGGGATGACCTCCGGTCCGTCGTCGCCACGGGCTACGGCCGAAATCTCGTGCCCTTCGCCGACTCCCGGGTGACGGAGATAACCTGCCACGCGCGGGGGGCTTTCGCGTGCATCGGCGGCGCCTTCACGCTCATAGACATCGGCGGCCAGGACACCAAGGCGATTTCCGTCACCGGGTCCGGCAAGGTGGAGCGCTTCCTGATGAACGACCGCTGCGCCGCCGGGACGGGCCGCTTCCTGGAGGTCATGGCCCGGGCACTGGAGACCGACCTGGCCCACCTGGCGGCCCTGGCGATCGAGGCGGAGAGGGGGGTCAAGATTTCGAGCATGTGCACCGTCTTCGCCGAGAGCGAGGTGGTGAGCCTGTTGGCCCGGGGGACGCCCCGGGGGGAGATAGCCCGCGGTCTGCACCGCGGCGTGGCCGAGCGGGTGGGCGGCATGGCGAAAAAGGTCGGCCTGCGGGGGGAGGTCCACCTCTCCGGTGGCGTGGCCTTGAACCCGGCCCTCGCAACCTCGCTGGGTGAGTTCCTTGGGCGGGGGGTCGCGGTCATCCCTGAGCCGCAGATGAACGGGGCCTACGGCGCGGCGCTCTTGGCCCTGAGCGGCTCGTGAGATTTCCCGGTAAAATAAAGCGCCCCGCGGGGGGCGCTTTTTATTTGGCAAGGGGCTAGACAAGGGTTTTAAACCCCTTGTTTCCTTATTTTAGATGCGCTCGACGCTCAGGGCCACGGCGTTGCCGCCGCCCAGGCAGAGTGTAGCCAGGCCGGTCTTGGCCCCGCGGTCGAACATGGCGTAGATGAGGGTGGTCAGGATGCGGGCGCCGCTGGCTCCGATGGGGTGCCCCAGCGCCACCGAGCCGCCGTTGACGTTGACCCGGTTCCAGTCCCAGCCGAGCTCCTTGCCGTCGGCCAGCACCTGGGCGCTGAAGGCCTCGTTGACCTCGATGAGGTCGTAGTCGCCGATTTTGGCCCCGGTCTGCTGCATCAGCTTCTTCACCGCCACGATGGGGGCGTAGAAGAGCTCCTTGGGCGGGGTGCCGCCGGTGGCGTAGCCGGTGATGCGGACCTGGGGCTTCACGCCCAGCTTCTTGGCCGCCTCGGCGGCCAGGACGATCATGGCCGAGGCACCGTCGTTCAGGCCCGGCGCGTTCCCGGCGGTGATGGTGCCGTCCTTGGAGAAGGCGGGGCGCAGCTTGGCCAGCGATTCCAGGTTGGTGTCCTCGCGGGGTCCCTCGTCGGTGTCGAAGATGACGGGGTCGCCCTTGCGCTGGGGGATTCCGACGGAGACTATCTCGGCCTTGTACTTGCCGCCCTTTATCGCCGCCACGGCCTTGGCGTGGCTCCCCGCGGCCCACTTGTCCTGCTCTTCCCGGCTGATGCCCGACTTCTGGGCGGTCCAGTCGCCGATAGTCCCCATGTGCTGGTCCTCGAAGGCGCACCAGAGGCCGTCGTGAATCATGCCGTCCACCAGGTCCATGTTGCCGAACTTCTGACCGAAGCGGCCCTTGAAGAAGTAGTGGGGGACGTTGGACATGGACTCCAGACCGCCGGCCAGGATGCAGTCGGCGTCGCCGGCCTTGATGACCTGGGCCGCCAGGATGACGGCCTTTAGCCCCGAGCCGCAGACCTTGTTGATGGTGGTGGCGCCCACCTCGGGCGGGATGCCGCCCTTGACCGCCGCCTGGCGCGCCGGGGCCTGACCCATGCCCGCCGAGACGACGTTGCCCATGATGACTTCCTCCACGTCCGAGGGCTTGATCCCCGCCCGCTTGACCGCTTCGGCGACGCAGACCGCGCCGAACTCCGAGGCCTTGAGAGGGGCCAGCGTGCCCAGGAAGCGGCCGATGGCCGTGCGGCACGCGCCCGCGATTACGATTTCCTTCGCCATGCGTCCTCCTGCAGGTTGTTCCTGTTCCAGTTAGGTTCTCGTTTTTCCAAGAAGGCGCCCATGCCCTCGGCGGCCTCGCCCGAGGCGAAGCACTCCGCGAAGGCGTCCAGTTCCGTCTCCCCGCCGGGGGAGCCCAACTGCCGTTTGACTTGGGCCAGGGCGACCGGTCCCAGCGCCGCGATTTTACCCGCCAGCTCCCCGGCCTTTTCCATCAAACTATCCAGTGGATAGACTGCGTTAACCAGGCCCCAGGCGAGCGCCGCATCGGCGTCCAGCGGCTCGCCGGTGAAGAGCATGGCCTTGGCCCGCCCCAGGCCGATGACCCGCGCCAGGCGGTCCGTCCCGCCCCAGCCGGGGATGACGCCCAGCTTGAGGCCGGGCTGGCCGAATTTCGCGTTTTCCGAGCAGATGCGCACGTCGCAGGCCAGCGCCAGCTCCAGGCCGCCGCCCAGGGCGTGGCCGTTCACCGCCGCCACGGTGACGACGCGGGAGCGCTCGATCCGGTCGAGCGTTTCCCGGCCGTAACGGGCGAATTCGCGGGCCTCGGCGGGCGTGAGCCCCAGCATTTCGTTGAGATCGGCGCCGGCGGCGAAGTTTTTCCCCTCCCCGGTGACGACCGCCGCCCGGACCGTAGGGTCGGCTTCGAGAGTGTTGAAGGTTTTCCCCAGCTCGGCGAGCACGGCCCGGCTGAGGGCGTTTCGTTTTTCCGGGTTGCGCAGGCGGACGACGGCCCAGCCGTCCCGTTTTTCTACTTCGAGGAGGGGCATCTGCGCCTCTCGGTGAGTTCCAGCAGGACCCCGCCGCAGCTCTTGGGGTGGACGAAGGCGATTTTCGCGCCCCCCGCGCCGATACGCGGCTCCTCGTCCAGCAGACGGTAGCCGGCGTTTTTAAGTTCCGCCAGCGCCACCGCCAGGTCCTCCACCTCCACGCAGATGTGGTGGATGCCCGGCCCCCGGGAGGCGATGAACCGGCCGACGGGCCCCTCGGGGTCCGTGCTCTCCAGGAGCTCGACGTACGCCTCGCCCAGCCGGAGCTTGGCCGTGTTGAGGAACATGGAGGGGACGGCCTCCCTTTCCCCGGCCTCGAGCCCCAGGGTCTTCTCCCAGAGCGCGAGCGCCTCGGCGAGGCCCTCCACGGCGACGCCGATGTGGCTGATTTTTAAAATTTTCATTTCTCGTCGAAGGAACCGAAGACGCCGCGCAGGGTTTCCGCTATCTCGCCCACAGTGCCGCCGGCGCGGACGCAGTCCAGGATGGGCTCCATGAGCGGTGCGCCGTCCTCCCCGGCGGCCTTTTTTAATTCCCCGAGGGCTTTCGCGAGGGGTCCATCCGCGCGGCGGGAGCGGTATCTCTCCAACTTGCCCCGACGCTCCCGGTCCAGCTCGGGATCGACCTTTAGCAGCTCCACGTTTTCCAGCTCCGGGTCGGGAAAGCAGTTCACCCCGACGACCTTCCGCCCGCCGGTCTCCACGGCCCGCTGGTAGGCGTAGGCCGAGGCGGCGATGCGTTCGGCGAAATAGCCGGACTCGATGCAGGAGAGGGCGCCGCCCATCCCCGCGATTTTTTCCAGCTCCCCCTCCACCCGGCGGACCAGCTCTTCGGTCAAGCGTTCGATGAAGAACGAGCCGCCCAGGGGGTCCGCGGTCCCCGTCACGCCGCTCTCGAAGGCGATGACCTGCTGCGTCCGCAGCGCCAGGCGGACCGAATCCTCGGTGGGCAGGCCGAGCGCCTCGTCGCGGGAGTTGGTGTGGACGGACTGTGCGCCGCCCAGCACGGCGGCCAGGGCCTGGAGCGTCACGCGGACGGCGTTCGACTCGAATCCGGCGGCCGTGAGGGTGGAACCGGCCGTCTGCACGTGGAAGCGGAGCTGGGCCGAGCGGGGGTCCTCGGCCCCGAATTTTTCGGTCATGATACCATGCCAGACGCGGCGCGCCGCGCGGAACTTGGCCGTCTCCTCGAACAGGTCGTTGTGTGCGTTGAAAAAGAAGGAGAGGCGCGGGGCGAAGCCGTCCACATGCAGCCCCGCCGACCGCGCGCCCTTCACGTACTCCACCGCGTCGGCGAAGGAATAGGCCAGCTCCTGCACCGCGTCGGCCCCCGCCTCCCGGATGTGGTAGCCCGAGATGGAAATCGGGTACCACTGCGGAACCCGCTCCGAGGCGAAGCGGATGAGGTCCACGGCGAGGCGCAGGCCCGGTCCCGGCGGGTAGATGTAGGTCCCCCGGGCGAAGTACTCCTTGAGAATATCGTTCTGGACCGTGCCCCGGAGCGCGTCCCAGGCCACGCCGCGCTCCTCGGCCAGCACCAGGTACATGGCCAACAGGATGGGCGCGGTGGCGTTGATGGTCATGCTGACCGAAATTTTCGCCGAGTCCAAGCCGTCGAAGAGCTCGGAAAAATCCTCGTAGCTGGAAATCGCCACGCCGACGCGGCCCACCTCGCCCGCGGCCATCGGGTGGTCGGAGTCGTAGCCCATCTGGGTGGGGAGGTCGAAGGCCACGGAGAGGCCGGTCTGCCCCGCCTCGATGAGATATTTGAACCGCTCGTTGGTGGCGCGCGCGTCGCCGAAACCGGCGTACTGGCGCATGGTCCACAGGCGGTCGCGGTACATGCCGGGGTGGATGCCGCGGGTGTAGGGGGGCGAGCCGGGGAGGCCGAGCTTTTCAGCCAGGTCCGGCGGCGCCTCGGTATAGACCCGCTCCACGGGGATGCCGGAGGGGGTGGCTAATTCGTCTTTATCATCCATGTTGTATGTGACTGCTTCTCGGAGCTACCCCTCACCCTGGCCCGTGCCTTGCAGGTTGCGATGATGTAGGGCGGCCCCGTGGGATGCATCCCCTGCGGGTCGTCGTTACGACCCTCACCCTAGCCCGTAGGCGAGCCTCTCCCTAAAAGGGAGAGGGGACGCGATTGAGTATCTATTCGACCACGACCAGGACCCGGTCCTTCTCCACGCCCTCGCCGGCGGAGACTGTTACTTCCTTCACCGTTCCGTCGGCCTCGGAGGCCATCTCGTTCTCCATCTTCATCGCCTCGAGGCGGCAGAGGATGTCCCCCCGCTTGACCTCCTGGCCCGGCTTCACCAGCATCGCGGTGACCACGGCCGGCATGGGGGCCCGGAGGGTGAAGCCGGTCTTGGTCCCCGGCATGGCGGCCTGGAGCGATTCCACCCGACGCCTTCTCTCGTCACGGACGGTGACGCGAAGGGACCGCCCCTCGGCGAAGACGTGGTAATCCGCGCCCTCGCGCCGGAGCCACAGCTCGTAGGAGCGGCCGTCAATAATGACGGAGTAGAGCGCGTGGGGGGAGATTTCCGAAAAATCCACGGAAATCTCGCGGCCGTCGAGGAGAACCCTCGGCCCCCCCTCGCCGGGTGTGATTTCGACTTCGTAGCCGCGGTCGCCGATGCGGGTTTCGTATTTCACGCTGCGCCTCTGCAAGGGGCTGAAGCCCCTTGTCTCCTTTTTATTAGTATGAGCCGAGCCTGTTCTTGAGCCAGAGGTACTTCCAGGCCGACGCCTCCGGCCTGCCGCCGTCGGTTTCTCGACCGGCGATGCCCCGGACGGCGTCGTGCTCCAAAAGGGCGCAGAGGACGGAGGCGGCGCGCTCCAGCTCGCTCCCGCCAGGCGGCTCCGGTCTGTAATGCCGGGCGATGAAGCCGGTGTCGAAGTCGCCGGAGCGGAACGACTCGTTCTTCACCAGCCAGCGGAAGAAGGGGAGCGTGGTGGGGAAGCCCTCGAGGACGAACTCGTCGAGGACCCGGGCCAGGCGGTCCAGGGCGGCGGGTCGGTCCTCGCCCCAGACGATGAGCTTGGCGATGAGGGGGTCGTAGTAAACCGGGACGTCGTAGCCCTGGAAGCAGCCCGCGTCCAGGCGGACGCCGGGACCGCCGGGGGCGCGCATCCGCGTTACCGTTCCCGTGGCGGGATAGAAATTGGAGTCGGGGTCCTCGGCGCAGACGCGGCACTCGATGGCCGAGCCGCGGGACAGCACCTCGTCCTGGGTGAACCAGAGCTTTTCGCCGGCGGCGACGCGGATCTGGGCCCGGACCAGGTCCCGCCCGATGAGCATCTCGGTGACCGGGTGCTCCACCTGCAGCCGGGCGTTGACCTCGAGGAAGTAGAAGCTCCCGTCGGCGGAGCGCAGGAATTCGATGGTGCCGGCGTTGTCGTAGTTGACTGCCCGGGCGGCCTTGACGGCGGCCGCGGTCATGGCGGCGCGCTGCTCCTCGGTGAGCGCCGGAGACGGGCTCTCCTCCACCAGCTTCTGGTGTCGCCTCTGGATCGAGCACTCGCGCTCGTAGAGGTGGACCGTGTTACCGTGGGCGTCGCCCAGAATCTGCACCTCGATGTGCCGCGGGTCCAGGACCATCTTCTCGATGTACACCCGCTCGTCGCCGAAGGAGCTGGCCGCCTCGGCGCGGGCCTGACGGATGGAAGCCCGGAGTTCGTCGGGGCCGTGGACGGCGCGGATGCCCTTACCGCCGCCGCCGCCAGCCGCCTTGACCATCACCGGGTAGCCTATCCCCTCCACCCGTCCCGGCAGTTCCTCGTCGGAAATTCCGGCGGTGTCGAGGCCGGGGATGACCGGCACGCCGGCTTTCGCCATCGTCGCGCGCGCCTGGAGCTTGTCGCCCGAGAGGCGCATGGCGTCCGCCGAGGGGCCGATGAAGACCAGCCCGGCGTCGGCGCACGCCTGGGCGAAATCGGCGTTCTCGGCCAGGAACCCGTAGCCGGGATGGACGGCCTCGGCGCCCACCTTTTTCGCCAGCCCGATCAGCCGGTCGCCCGCGAGGTAGGACTCCGCCGCCGGGGGCGGACCGATGTTGTACGCCTCGTCGGCGTACTGGACGTGGAGGGCGCCGCGGTCGGCGTCGGAAAAGACCGCCACCGTGGGGATGCCCATCTCGGCGCAGGTCCGGATGACCCGCACCGCTATCTCGCCCCGGTTGGCGATGAGTATCTTTTTAAACATGAAATTGATTCAGCGTTTTAAAGCGGAATGTTCCCGTGCTTCTTGGGCGGGTTGTGGTCCCGTTTGTGCCTGAGCATCTCGATGGCGGCGATGATTTTCGGCCGCGTCTCGTGGGGCATTATCACCTCGTCCACGTAGCCCAGCCCCGCGGCGGTGTAGGGGTCGGCGAAGCGCTCCCGGAACTCGGCGGCGAGCCTCGCGGCCAGGGTCTTGGGGTCGTCGGCGGCCTTGAGCTCGCGGCGGTAGAGGATCTGCACCGCGCCCTCGGCCCCCATCACCGCTATCTCCGCCGTGGGCCAGGCGTAGACGATGTCGCCCCGCATGTGGCGGTTGGAGGTGACCGCGTAGGCGCCGCCGTAGGATTTGCGCGTGATGACGTGGACCTTGGGCACCGTGGCCTCGGCGTAGGCGTAGAGGAGCATCGCGCCGTGCTTTATCACGCCCCGCCACTCCTGGTCGGTCCCCGGCAGAAAACCCGGCACGTCGGAGAAGGTGACCACCGGCAGGTTGAAGCAGTCGCAGAAACGTATCATCCGGGCCGATTTGCACGACGAGTCTATGTCCAGGCAGCCGGCCAGGACCGCGGGCTGGTGGGCCACGATTCCCACGGGCCGGCCGTTGAACCGGGCGAAGCCGGTGATGTGGTTGGTGGCGAAGTCGGCGTGCGTCTCGAAGAAATCCCCGTCGTCCACCGTCAGCCGGATGATGTCCTTCATGTCGTAGGGCTTGGTGGGCGAGTCGGGGACGATGCCGTCGAGCTTGGAGTCCATGCGGGCCGGGTCGTCGGAGGTCCTCGCCAGCGGCGGGTCCTCCATGTTGTTCTGGGGGAAGAACTGCAGCAGGCGGCGGATGCCCTGGAGGCATTCGAACTCGTTGGCCGCCACCACGTGGCAAACGCCGGACTTCGACGCGTGGACTCGCGCCCCGCCAAGCTCCTCGAAGGTGACCTCCTCGTTCATCACCGTCTTGATGACTTCGGGCCCGGTCAGGAACATGTGGCTGGTGCCGTCCACCATGAAGGCGAAGTCGGTGACGGCGGGGGAGTAGACGGCGCCGCCGGCGCAGGGGCCCATGATGGCCGAAATCTGCGGGATGACCCCTGAGGCCATGGTGTTGCCCTGAAAGACCTCGGCGTACCCGGCGAGGGAGTCCACCCCCTCCTGGATGCGCGCGCCGCCGGAATCGTTCAAGCCCACGAAGGGCGCGCCGTTTTTGAGCGCCAGGTCCATCACCTTGCAGATTTTCTCCCCGTGCGCCCGGGAGAGCGTCCCGCCGAAGACGGTGAAGTCCTGGGCGAAGGCGTACGTCAGCCGCCCCTCGATGAGCCCGTAGCCGGTGATGACACCGTCGCCCAGGGGGCGGTTCGACTGCATGTCGAAGTCCTGGCAGCGGTGGACCTTGAACCGGTCCAGCTCCTGGAAGGTGCCCTCGTCGAAGAGGATGCCGATGCGCTCCCGGGCGGTGAGCTTGCCCTTGGCCTGCTGCTTGGCGATTTTTTCCGGGTCGCCCTCGAGCGCCTTCTGGCGGAGCTCGGCCAGCTTCTTGTACTTCTCCTCGTTCGGCATCTTTCTGGTTCTTTGAATTGCCCGCCGTTGACCGGCGGGCGGCCTTTTTTCAGAAGTGGGAGGGTACGATGCGCACGCGCGTCAGAGGACGGTCGAGCGGATGTAGGCGATTATGTCGTCGGTGCTCGTACCGGGGCCGAAGAGCTTGCCGATGCCGCGCCCCTCCAGCTCGATCATGTCGTCCTCGGGGATGATGCCGCCGCCGGTGATGAGGATGTGGTCGGCGCCGCGCTCCCGCAAAAGCTCGTGGATTTTCGGGAAGATGGTCATGTGGGCGCCCGACAGGATGGAGAGCCCCACCACGTCCACGTCCTCCTGGATGGCCGCCTCCACGATGGCCTCGGGGGTCTGGTGCAGGCCGGTGTAGATGACCTCCATGCCGGCGTCGCGCAGGGCGCGGGCGACGATCTTGGCCCCGCGGTCGTGGCCGTCCAGGCCGGGCTTGGCGATTAAAAGGCGTATCTTACGGGTCATGGTTCACCTCGAAATTGAGTTGTCTCGTTCGAGGGGGATTCAGCTCGTCCCCTCTCCCCTCTGGGGAGAGGGCTAGGGTGAGGGGTTCCTTTCTCACCAAGGTGGAAGGAGATGTAGGGTAAGGATACGCGTCGGGTGTAGTCCCCGCCGCGGCGGCCCGCAGAGGACTCGTCCTACGGGGCCGCCCTACGTTTGGCTTTCGATGGTTGCTGTCGTTTTTTTATTCGTCCTCTCCTCCCGGCGGACCTCCAGGCAGGCGGCGATGGCCTCCCGGATATTTCGGAGCGCCTCCGCCTCCGTCCTGCCCTGGGAGACGCAGCCGGGGATGACCGGGCATTCCACCACGTACGTCCCGGTTTCATCCTGATAGATGGTTATCTGAAGCTTCATCGTCCGCCTTAATAATTGAAGAACCCCTCACCCCCGCCCGTAGGCGAGCTGCTCTTTGGATGGGAGAGGGAACCGCTACACCCCCCTCCCCATTCCTCCCCCCAGAGGGGGGAGGGGGTTAGAAGATCGGCGGTTCCTTGTACTCGCCGAACTCCTCCCGGAGCACGCCCAGGGTCTCGCCCAGGGTGGCGTAAGCCCGGGCGCAATTCAAGAAGTGGGGCATTGTGTTCGAGCCGTCCCGGGCGGCCCGGCGCAGGCCGTCCAGGGCCTTCTTCACCTCGGCGCCGGAGCGCTCCGCCCGGACGCGACCCAGCCGCTCCCGCTGGATCCGGTCCACCTCGGGGTCAATCTTCAGGAGGTCTATGGCTATCTTTTCGTCGGGGATGACGTGCTTGTTGACCCCGATGACCGTCCGCTGTTTTTTCTCGATTTTCCGCTGGAACTCGAAGGCGGCGTCGGCGATTTCCTGCTGGAAGAAGCCGAGGTCAATGGCCTTGAGCACGCCGCCCAGCTCCTCGATTTTCGCAAAATACTCCTCGGCCTCACGCTCCATGTCGTCGGTGAGCGCCTCCACGAAGTAGCTCCCGGCCAGGGGGTCTATGGTGTTGGCCACCCCGGACTCCTCGGCGATTATCTGCTGGGTCCGCAGGGCGATGGTGACGGCCTTTTCCGAGGGAAGCGCTAAGGTCTCGTCCATGGAATTGGTGTGGAGGGACTGCGTTCCGCCGAGGACTCCGGCCAGGGCCTCCAGAGCGGTGCGGACGATGTTGTTCTCCGGCTGCTGGGCGGTGAGGCTGCACCCGGCGGTCTGGGTGTGGAAGCGCATGAGCCAGGAGCGGGGGTCCTTGGCGTGGTACTTGTCGCGCATGTGGCGGGCCCAGATGCGGCGCGCCGCCCGGTATTTGGCTATCTCCTCGAAGAAGTCCAGGTGGGCGTTGAAGAAGAGCGACAGCCGCGGCGCAAACACGTCCACGTCCAGCCCGACCGCTATCCCCGCCTCCACGTACGCGAAGCCGTCGGCCAGGGTGAACGCCAGCTCCTGCACCGCCGTGGAACCCGCCTCGCGGATGTGGTACCCCGAGATGGAGATGGTGTTCCACTTGGGGACCTCCTCGGCGCAGAAGGCGAAGACGTCGGTTATCAGCCGCATGGACGGCTCGGGCGGGAAGATCCAGGTCTTCTGGGCGATGTACTCCTTGAGGATGTCGTTCTGAATCGTGCCGCGCAGGACCTTGGAGTCCACCCCCTGCTTTTCCCCCACCACGATGTAGTAGGCCAGAAGAAGCGACGCTGGGGCGTTGATGGTCATCGAGGTCGAGACCTTGTCCAGGGCGATGCCGTCGAAGAGGACCTCCATGTCCGCCAGGGAGCTGATGGCCACGCCGCAGCGGCCGACCTCCCCTGAAGCGCGGGTGTGGTCCGAGTCGTAGCCCATGATGGTGGGCAGGTCGAAGGCGACGGAGAGGCCGGTCTGCCCCTGCTTCAGGAGGTATTTGTACCGGGCGTTGGTGTCCTCGGCGGAGCCGAAGCCGGAGAACTGGCGCATGGTCCACAGCCGCCCGCGGTACATGTTGTCCTGCACGCCCCTGGTGTAGGGCGGTATCCCGGGAACCCCGAGCTTTTCCGCGTAATCGAAGTCGCCCAGGTCGTCTGGGGTGTACATGGGCTTGATCGGTCGGCCGCTGACCGTCTCAAAAAGGACGTCGCGCTCGGGCTGTCCGGCGATTCTTTTCTTCCACTCCTCGACCTCGGACCCACGGCGGGTTTTCTCTTTTACCCCCATAAACTCCCCTTCGCTCGGGGCAAGGGATTAAAATCCCTTGTCTCTTTTAATAATGCTTGACGGGCGTCGCCGCTTTTGGGGGCAAGGGGTTTAAACCCCTTGTCTCCATTTCAGCGGAGGTACGACGTGCCGATGACCAGCCGCTGGACCTCGCTGGTGCCCTCGTAGATGCGGGTGATGCGGGCGTCGCGGTAGATGTGCTCGATGTCGGAGTAGTCGCCGCAGTAGCCGTAGCCGGCGTGGATCTGCATGGCGCAGTCGGCGCAGAAACAGGCGGTCTCCGATGAGAAGAGCTTGGCGATGGCGGCCTCACGGGAGAACCGCACGTCCCCCTGGTCCTCCAGGAGGGCGGCGCGGTAGGTCAGCAGGCGCGCCGCGTCCACCCGGGTCGCCATGTCCGCCACCATCCACTGGATGGCCTGGAGGTCGGCGATGGGCTTGCCGAACTGGACCCGCTTCTTGGCGTAGGCCACCGACTCGTCGAAGGCGTGCTGGGCGATGCCCAGAGCCTGGGCCGCCACGCCGATGCGGGCCGAGTCCAGGGTGGCCATGGTCACGCGGAAGCCTTTGCCTATCGGCCCCAGCAGGTTCTCCTTGGGGATTTTCACGTTCTTGAAGTGGAGCCGGCCCGTGGTGGAGGCGCGGATGCCCATCTTGAACTTGATGGTCTCCGCGGAGTACCCCGGGTCCTTCTTGTTGTCGAAGATGAGGGCGCTGACCTTGCCCTTCTCCAGGGGCTGGTTCTCGTCCTCCATGATCCGGCATATGACCACGATCACGTCGGCCACGTTGCCCGAGGTGATGAAGATTTTCTCCCCGTTCAACAGGTAGTGGTCGCCGGAGTCCAGGGCGGTGGTGTGCTGGTTGGCGGCGTCGGAGCCGGCCTCGGGCTCGGTGAGGGCGAAGGCGCCCTTGATCGTTCCCTTCGCCATGGGGGGGAGATACTTCCGCTTCTGCTCCTCGGTGCCGAACTTCTCGATGGGGTAGGAGGCCAGGACCGCGACGGCCATCACGATGCCCACGGCCCCGTCGTATTTGCTCATCTCCTCGATGAGGGTGGCGTAGCGGATTTTGGGCTCTCCCCTTCCGCCGTACTCCTTGGCGCTGGGGAAGCCGACGAAGCCCTCCTTGGCCATCTTCTGGAAAATCTCCTCGGGGAACTCGGGGGGCCGGCGGTCCCATTGTTGCGAAAAGGGAACCACGTGCTCCTCGCAGAACGCCTTGACCCTGTCCCGTACCTCCTGCTGCTCCGGAACCCAGTTGTAGAGCATCTGGCGCACCTTTCGTGGTGGGGGTTTCAGTTCAGGTTCAGCCGATCGACGTTCAATCTCGTGATTATCTGCTCCGCCTCGTGGTAAGGGGTGGAGCGGCTGGTCAGGATGCGCTCGACGGCGTCGTCGAGTGTTTTTTCGAACCCGTCGGTGCCCAGGACCTGGCCTAAAATCTCGCGCTCGAGAATCTCCCGGAGCTCCCCGTGAGCGCGGTTGCGGCGACGTTCCTCGGCCAGGCCGCTCTTCTCCATAAAGAGCCGGTGGTCGTCCACGGTGCGCAGAACCTCCTCGATACCGACGTCGTCCCGGGCGATCGTTTCCAGCACGGGCACCCGCCAGTCGTTCCCGCCGGCGGGCTTGAGCTCCAGCATGGCGGAAATTTCGCGGTAGATTCTTTTAGCCCCCTCGCGGTCCGCCTTGTTGATGATGATGACGTCGGCGATTTCCAGGAGTCCCGCCTTCATCGCCTGGACGCCGTCGCCCGACTCAGGGACCAGGACCACGACGGTGGTGTCGGCGGTGCCGGCGATGTCCAGCTCCGACTGCCCCACCCCCACCGTCTCGATGATGATCCGGTCCTTGCCGAAGGCGTCCATGGCCATTGCGACCTCGCGCGTGGCGCGGGAGAGGCCGCCCAGGGACCCCCGGGTGCCCATGGAGCGGATGAAGACGCCGGGTAAGTCGCCGACGTCGTCCATGCGGATCCGGTCCCCCAGGAGGGCGCCGCCGGTGAAGGGACTGCTGGGGTCCACGGCGATGATTCCCACCGTCTCGCCGCCCCGGGCCATCCTCGCGGTCAGCCGGCCGACCAGCGTTGACTTGCCGGCCCCGGGAGGTCCGGTGATCCCCAGGCGCATCCGTTGCCGGGAGAGGGGGTAAAGCGCGTGGAGCAGCCTCTCGTAGCCGTCGCGTTCGTCCTCGATGACCGAGATGGCCCGGGCCAGGGCCGCGTCCTGCCCGGCGGAAAACCTTTCCAGCAGCTCCTGGAGGTCTATCTCTTTCGGCATCAGTACTCGACGCCCTCCCGGGCCTCCAGCCCCGCCCGGTAGGGGTGCTTTTTCTCCAGCACCTCGGAGACCAGGTCGGCGAGGACGATGACCTCCGGGTGGGCGCAGCGGCCGGTTAAAACCAGTTCCAGCTCGGGCGGCTTGGTGCGGATCAGCTCCAGCACCTCTTCCAGCGCCACCAGGCCGTAGTCCACCGCCACGTTGAGCTCGTCGGCGACGATCATGTCGTAGGCGCCGGAGGCCACCCGTTCCCGTAAAAGCTCCCAGCCCTCGCGGGCCAGCCTCACGTCCTCGAGATCCGGGTGCTCCTTGGAGACGAAGGTCTCCCGGCCGACCTGGACGATGTCGAAGCCGTCCATCTTCCGGGCCGCCTCGAGCTCGCCGTAGTTGATGCGGCCCTTCATGAATTGGATGACCAGGATTCTGCGCCCGTGGCCCCAGGCCCGGAGCGCCTGACCCAGCGCGGCGGTGGTTTTACCCTTGCCGTCGCCAGTGTAGACCTGAACCGTGCCGATGCGCTCGTCCTTAGCCATCGCGGGTGAGGGGCTTCCTCTTATCCCCTCCCCCCTTTGGGGGGAGGGAGATTTCCCCCTCTCCCTTTAGGGGAGAGGGATGGGGTGAGGGTAGAAAGCCGGAACATCCATCCGCAGACATCAGCAGCCCGCCACCCAGAGGGGGGAGGGAGAAAACCTACTCCACCGGGCACCAGGCGGGATACGCGTCTATGCTACTGTTGTTGGTCAACTGGGTCTGGTTGCGCCCGTCGGCGTCCATCACGAAGATCTCCCAGTCCCCGTCGCGGTTCGGGTGGTGCAGTTGGGAATATCAGTAGATGGGTATCGGCAACTGGGTGACTTTGAGCGTCCGGCGGCCGTAGCCGGGAACGCTGACCACCAGCTCGTTGGGGGAGATCTCGACCACCTTGCCCCCGGCGATGTGGTCGCCGACCATCAAGCATAAGCCGAAACCGTCGGCGTCCTCGACGAGGGCAACCGGAACGCCGTCCACGGTCGCCATCCCGCGGTAGTAGAAGTTGTTCAGATTGACGAGCTCGGCTCTGGCGGCGGCGTCATCAGCGGGTTCCGAGGAATAACCACCGCCCGAGGTTCCGCCGGAGGGCAGGCCGGTGAGCGCCGCGGCCAGCCTGCGGCAGACGTCGGGCAGGCCCGATTCGCTGTTGGTGGTCTCGGTCTTTCCCAACGCCGCCTCCGCCGTTTCAACGTCAATGAAGCGGATCGAGATGGTGTAGGTGCTGCCTATAACGGAGAGGCTGCCGAGGGCGACGAAATCGGCACCGACTAACTTCCCCAGTTCCGCAACCGTACTATCGTCCACCAGGGCCGAGAGCTGGAAGGCTTCCTCCTCCAGTAGCCGGTCGAGCTGCGCCCGCTCGGTCACCCGGAATATCCCTGTGTTGATAATCTCGGTGCGAAGGACCTCGGAGCAGGCGTCGGCCAGGTCCTGTTCACAGCGCATGGCCTCGAGGTTCACGATAGCGATAAAGGGCTGCTCGGCAGACCCCGCGACCACCAGCAAAGTCAGCAGAACTACCAGTGTACGCATAATCCACCTTTTATCGAAGGTAGCCCTCACCCCTGCCCGTCGGCGCGCCGCCCCCACAGGGGGGAGGAGCTACACCCCCCTCTCCCCAGCCCGTAAGCGCGCTTCCCCCCAAAGGGGGGAGGGGGCCAAGGCAGCCCTCCCCCCGGCCTGTGCCTCGTAGGCCCCCCACGGGGAGAGGGAGACCTGGGACAAGGGGTTTAAGCCCCTTGCCTTTCCCTAGAAGGAAGTAAAGTATAAAGAAAAGGGAGGGGTCGGTCAAGGCTCACCTCCCGCCCGGTTGCGCGTTGACGGCGGTTACCGGGGCGTGGTCGTCGGGGGGTCGAGTGGTATAATCGGCCAGGGCTTGAGCGTGAGGGGGGTAACTCCCCCGCTTTGGCGCATACCTGATACAGGTTCAAAGGTGTGTGATGATTCCAGGAGAAAATAACCCCGAGGCACCGTCGGCGAGTCGTCCGGGGTTCGTTTCAGATTTGAAGCACATGCTGCGGGCTTTCAAGCATTACAACTACAGGCTCTTTTTCATCGGGCAGGGCATATCCGTCATCGGTACGTGGATGCAGATGGTAGCCATGTCCTGGCTCATCTACAAGCTCACGGGTTCGGCCATGTTGCTCGGCGCGGTGGGGTTCGTCACCCAAATTCCCTACCTCATAGTCACGCCTTTCGCCGGCGTCCTCATAGACCGGCTCGACCGTCGTCGCATACTTTTCTGGACGCAGGGGCTGGCGACGCTTCAGGCGGTCATTTTGACCGTCATCGTCTACACCGGCGTCGTCCAGATATGGCACATATTCGCCCTGGGCCTCTTCATCGGCCTGGTGAACTCCGTGGATATGCCCACGCGGCAGGCTTTCGTCATAAAAATGGTCGGCCGCAGGGAGGATCTGGCCTCGGCCATAGCGATGAACTCGGCCATATTCAACGGTGCGAGGCTCATCGGGCCCCTGATCGCCGGATTCGTGATAGCCGGATTCGGCGAGAAGGTCTGCTTCCTCGTGAACGCGGTGAGTTTTCTCGCGGTCATAATCTCGCTCGCCCTCATGCGGATAGATCACGCGACGCCGGAGAGAGGCGAAGCAAAGGTGTTCGCCGAGCTCAAGGAAGGCCTTTCCTACACCTTCCGCACGCCGCCCATACGATCCATCCTTCTGATGCTGTCGTTTCTGAGCCTCACGGCCATGCCTTACATAACGATCATGCCGGTCATGGCGAAGCTCGTGCTTTCGGGCGACGCCCGCACCTACGGATTCCTCATGGGCGCCATCGGCGTGGGTGCGCTGGGCGGCGCGGTATTCCTCGCGTCGCGCAAGGCCTTCGTCGGTCTGTGGAACGTCATTCCGATCGCCTCCTGCATCTTCGGCACGGGACTGCTTCTCTTCTCTTTTTCGAGATCGCTCTGGATTTCACTCTTCCTCATGGTCGTCGCCGGTTTCGGGATGATGGCTCAACTGGCCACATCGAACACGGTCATTCAGAACATAGTGGACGAATCGAAGCGCGGCCGGGTAATGGCCTTCTACTCGACCGCCATGATGGGAATCCTCCCTTTCGGGAACCTTCTCGTGGGCGGCCTCGCGGACCTCATAACCGCGCCGTGGACGATATTCGCGGGCGGTGTCGCCGCCATTCTCGCCGCAATAGTTTTCTCCACCCGGCTCGGAAACTTCAAGGGGATAACCCAATCACCCAGCGTCGTTACCACGCCCCCGCGCCGGAGTGAAATTGCGGTGGAAAACCGAGCGCAGCAAGCTGTGCCCCGGGCAAACCGAGCGAAGCGAGCTACGCCCCCGGCGAAATGAGGGCGGGGCCGATCGAGGCTCACCTCCCGCCCGGTAGCGCGTTGGCGCCGCCGGTGGAGCCGTGAACAGTCTCCCTAGTCCGGACCGGCGGGGTGTCGGGTGGTATAATGGGGAAGGAAGACAAGGGGTTTAAACCCCTTGCCCCAAACAGGGCCTGAGCGCGAAGGGGGGGGTGACTTCCCCCCTGGCGACCGCCCCGCCCCTGTGCTATTCTCCCCGAAATTAACCTAGGGGTTGCGGCGCGCGCGTCGGTTCCGGCTGAATCCACGGCGGAACGGCGCGAACCGGGACCGGCGGCGTGTACGGCGGTTTGTCATGGTTCAAGGCGTCATCTTCGAGATCATCACGCCGCCCCAGTCCTGGCAGGAGGGCAAGGTCCGGGGCTGGGCCTCTCGGGTCGCCCGGATTTTGGAGGCCAACTCCATCACCCGGTTGAACATTCCCGAGGTGGTGAGCGAGAGCCGCGACGGCAGCCGGGCGGTGAGCTTCCTGAAGAAGATGGACCAGGTCCTCTTCGGCGAGATGGTGCGGGAGGTCTCGCCGGGGGTGTCCCTCGTTCCGAACAAAATCTGCGTCCGCGTCCCGCCGGAGAAGTTCCGCTCCTGGGTCGGGGAGGTTCACGACAAGGGCGTCCGCGACCTCATCCTGGTGGGCGGCGAGTCCCACCGGATCGAGTACCCGGGCTGGTCGGTTCCCCAGGCCGCGTCGTTCGTCCGGGAAAATTTTCCCGATATGCGGCTGGGAGGCATCACCATCTTCACCCGGCCCCGCGAGGCGGACCGCATCGTTGCCAAGATGAAGGCGGGGATCGATTTCTTCTGTTCCCAGATCGTCTTCGAAACAGCCAACCTGAAACAGGTGCTCGCCCAGCTCGACCGCCGGTGCGGGGAGGAGGGGCTCCGTTTCCCCGACGTCTTCGTCTCCCTCACCCCGGCCTCGCGCATCCGGGACATCGAGTTCATGACCTGGCTGGGGGTGGAGTTCCCCTCGGCGGTGCTGGGCTACCTGGTGGAGGAGGAGGAGCGGATCGAGCAGCGCACCTTCGAGGTGGTCGAGCGGGTGATAGACGAGGTTTTCGATTTCACGGCCAGGGACCTGCAAGGTGCGGGTATAAAGCTGGGGTTCAACGTCGAGCACGTGATGTACTCGAACCTGGAACTCTCCGAGAGGATTCTGGGCCGCATCCTGGGGAGGCTGGGCTGAGATGGACGTTCTGTTGCCAGGAATCATGCCGCGCTCGGAGGAGCTGGTCCGCGCCACGCGGGATTTCGAGCGGGGGCGGACCCTGCGCCGGGAGCTCGAGGAGGCGAGGCGGGCCGACGCACAGGGCCTGCGACGCCTCCAGGAGGGGCTGCCCTACGTTTCCCCCGGCATGCTCGCCTGGGGCGACCTCCTGCGCCCCTTCGCGGAAATCATCCCCGGTTGCACGGTGGGCGGTCTGGCGCGGTTCTTCGAGACAAACACCTTCTGGCGCACCCTCGAATTGCCCCCGGACGCCGCGGTGGACGGGTCGCGACTGGACGCATGGGTCCAAAGGTATTTCCTGACCGACGGACTCTTCAAAAAAGAGGAGGGGCTGGTCTTCACGCTTCCATTCCCCCTGGTTTTCCGCGATTTCTCCCGGGGCTGTTCACTGGAGCGGATAGCGGAGCTTTTAATCCGGGCGGCGGAGCCCCTCGTGAAGCTGCCGAACAAGGTCCTGTGCCTCTTCGAGCCCGGCTTCGGCTACCGGGATTTCGCCGGGGGCGTAGCTCGCTCCGCTCGGTTCTCGGACGACGACCGCCGCGTCGGCGCGGAGTTCATCGCCCGGCTCAAGGCCCTGTCCCCGACGCCCGTTTACCTGGTGAGCGCCTTCTTCCCCCTGGGCGGTGACCTGGAGTATTTCCTCGACCTGCCGGCGGACGGCTTCGGGGTGGACCTCTACGCCAACCCGCTCGACGACTTTCTCGACCGCCTCCCGGACGGCAAGGCCCTGCTGGCGGGCGTCCTGAACACCGGTTCGACGCTCGTCGAATCCCCCGACGTGTTGCGGGGCGTCCTTGCGCGCTTGCGCGACGGGCTGCCGGAGGATAAAATCCACCTGACGCCCAACGGGCCGGCGGAGCTCCTCCCCCGGGCCGTGCTGGAGGCCAAGGTCGCGAATCTGCGGGAGTTACCGTGAGGCCGCTTCTCACGCACGAAATCGGCTCCATGGCCAAGCCCCCCTGGCGGGTCAAGCCCTTCCGCGGAAAACCACTGGACTCCGGCGACCTCGACCACGCGAGGGAGTGGGGCGAGCGTCTGGGCATCGAGGAGAAGGAAGAGCTTCTGGAATTGCTGGCCAAGCGGGACGGCTTCACCGCCCTAGAGAAGGACCGCATCGTCCGGTTCTCCTCCCTCTACGGCGTCCGGCTCCAGGAGCGGGCGGGGCTCGACCTGGTCTGGGACGGCGAGCAGCAGCGGGTGGAGATGTACGAGTACCCGATCCGCCGGATCGGGGGCTTCGCCTTCCGGGGCCACGTGCGCAGCTTCGACGACAAGTACTACCGCAAGGCCTCCTGCGTCGCCCGGCCCACGCTCGAGGGGCCCTACCACACCGACGAGTACCGGACCATCGCCTCCATCGCCCGGCGGGAGGTCAAGATTCCGGTGACCGGCGCCTACACCCTGGTGGACTGGTCCTTCGACGAGCACTACGGGGGCGGCGTCGCCCCCGGCGCCCGGGACGTCGGGAAAACCCGGAAAGAGGCGCGGAGGCGGTTCCTCTACGACATAGCCGAGGACATCGTCCAACCCAACCTGCGCTCCCTCCACGAGGCGGGCGCCCGGTTCCTGCAGATAGACGAGCCCGCCGCCACCACCAAGCGCGACGAGATACCGGAATTCATCGAGGCCACGCGCAAGAGCGTCGGCGACCTGGCGGGGAAGGTCTTCTTCACCGTCCACATCTGCTTCTCGAACTACGACCTCCTCTTCCCCCGGCTCACCGAGCTCGAGGGCGTTTTAGGCGAGGTCCACCTGGAGTACGCCAACCGTGATTCCCGGGAGCCCGGCGTCTCGAAGGATAAAAGGACGGGCTACGGCATCCTGGACTCCCTCAAGGGCACCGCCTTCGTCGTGGGGCTGGGCGTGCTGGACGTGCACACCGACTTCATCGAGCCGCCGGAGCTGGTGCGCGACCGCATCCTCTTCGCCTGCGAGGTCATCGGCGACCCGGCGCGAGTCTTCGTGGCGCCGGACTGCGGCCTGCGGACACGCGACTGGGAGGTTTCTTTCGCGAAATTCTCCAATATGGTCGCGGGCCGGGACCTGGCGGCACAGAAGCTGGGGATATAACCCCGTCGTGCTCCGTCGAGGCGTGGAGATAAATCCCGACCACCAATAGGCGAAGATTCTCCCAGACGACTACCTGGAGTGGGATGAGCCGTAATCCACGATAAACGAAGCCCCTTAGGGGGCTTTTAAAAAAGGGGCGCAGCCACCCGCCCGGGGTGCCATTTTTTACGTCGCCGGCCCCCGGACCCGCGGATGAGTTATCATCACCTCGCGACAGTCGGACCTCGACCGGTGCGAACCTTGGAAATCCCTCCGCTGGAACCCGCCCGCCGACTTCGAGGGCGGATCAACCACTGCCTACGACGCGGTAGATCGGGCCGTGAACGCGGAAGGTCGGGAATGGCATGGCTCAACTTGAAATAAGGGGGATGGACTCCTCCACGGAATATTTCGTGGGCACCTGCTCCCACGTGGGGGAGAGCGGGGAAATTGACGCCTGCGGAGGCCGGCGGGTTGAGTGGCTGAAAGGGATGCGCGGGAAGGGTCTCCGGGTGCACGTCGCCCTCCTGGACGGAGACCCGGTCGGCTTCATCTACTCGATGCCCATCGAGGTCAGCCCCTGGGGCCCGGCGGGCCGCGACCTGACGGTTATTCCCTGCCTGTGGGTCCTGGAGAAGGGGCGCGGCGTCGGCGCCGGGCGGGGCCTGGTGGCCGAGGCGGAGAAGGAAGCCCGGGAGCGCAAATCCAAAGGCGTCTGCACCGAGGCGTACTTCTGGGACTTCTGGTTCATGCCCGGCGGCTTTTACGAGAAGCTGGGCTACGCCGTCGTGGAGCGCCGGGGCGAGCGGGCGCTCCTCTGGAAGGCCTTCGACCCCGGAGCCGAAAGGCCCCGCTTCCTGGAAAGCGCCTACCGCTTCGAGCCCGTCCCCGGCAAGGTCGCGGTGGACCTCTTCTGGAACCGCCTGTGCCAGACCTCGGAAATCGAGGCCCAGCGCGTGCGCGAGGTGGCGGCGGAGTTCGGCGACCGCGTGTCCCTGCGCGACTTCCCGGCCCACGAGACGGGGATTCTTGACCGCTGCGGGCTGCCCCGCGGTATCTACGTGAACGGGAAGGAGATTTTCTGGGGCTACGAGGCGCCGCGGGAGGGCATCCGGGAGGCCGTCCGGCAGGCGCTGGATTTGCCGGGGGCATAGCTCGGTTCGGTCGGTTCGCCCGCCTGAGGGGAGAACGCCGGGGCCTGATGGTGGGTTCCTCTGAGAAGAACGGGCGTCCGGACGCCCGTTTTCCATTTTTCCTCTCTCGCGGGAAGAGCGGGGATGTTCCCGGCCCCTCCGTCGGGATTTGCCGGGGGCATAGCTCGCTTCGCTCGGTTCGCCCGCCTGAAGGAGGAACGCGAGAACTCCGCCGTAGAGTCGGCCGATTTTCCGTCACGCGGCGACCGGATGCAAAGAGGTGGACGATGTTCGAGGGGTGCGACACGCTGGTGGTGTACGCGGGCGACACGGCCCGGGCGAAGGCCTTTTACACCGGAGTGCTCAATTTTAAAGTGCGGGTGGAACTGGGGCCGGAACTCTGCTTTCTGGTCTCGGAGTCGGGGAAGCTCCACCTGTACCTGGAGGCCGGGCACCGGGTCAACCGGCCCGCCGCACACTTTTTCCCTTGCCTTTTTTTCCATTCTTTATTAAACTCCACCACCCGGCGTCCTTTTTCTCCGGTCATCCCCGGCAGGTCGGAATGCTCCGGTTGCACCGTCTGGAATCCAACGACATGCGCGAGACCGTCCCCGAGTTCGAGGTGGGCGACACCGTCGAGGTGTCGGTCCGCATCGTCGAGGGCTCCAAGACGCGCATCCAGAAATTTTCGGGCATCGTCATCGCCAAGAATCACGGCGGTGTACGCGAGACCTTCACCGTCCGCCGCGTTTCCGGGACGGGGAACATCGGCGTCGAGCGCATCTTTCCCCTCCACTCCCCCAACGTGGACGGCGTCGCCGTCGTGCGCCAGGGCAAGGTCCGCCGGGCGAAGCTCTACTTCCTGCGCCAGAAAATCGGCAAGGCGGCCCGGGTCCGGGACAAGCGCCTGAGCTGAACGGTCCGACCGTCTGAAAGAGGCAAGGGGTTTAACCCCCCATGTCTCCTCGGATAGCGGGGTTCCCCGGCGAAACAAAGTAGCGCCTCCGGCGAAACGAAGTGGCGCCCCAACGAATTGACGGGTTGAAGTCGCGCGGACCTCGGTTCGCGCTTTTTTACCCCTCGAAAGAGCCGCCCATGCCACGGGATAAGTTGAACTTCTGCCTCGTCTGGCACCAACACCAGCCGCTCTACCGCGACCCGACCGTCCCCGGACCCCGCGGGAGCTACCGGCTGCCCTGGGTTCGGCTCCACGGTTTGCGCGACTACTTCGGCATGGCGGCGAGGCTCTGGGAAAGACCCGGCCTGCGCTGCTGCGTCAACCTCACCCCGATTCTGGTCCGGCAGTTGAACGACTACCTCGCGGGGGCCACCGACCGGCTGTGGGAGCTCACGGAGAAGGCCGTGGACGGGTTGGATTCCGGGGAGACGCTCCGGCTCCTCCGGGAGGCCTTCGACGCCGATTGGGGGAATCAGATAAATATCCACCCGCGCTACGCCGAGCTCTTCGAGCGATACTCCCAATTGAGCCGCTCCCTCGCCGACCTGGACCTTCGGCCGGAGGACGGCGTCCCGTCCCGTCTCACGGCGGAGGCGGCGGGTATACCCCGGCGGGACCTGGTGGACCTCGCCTTCTGGCAAAATCTGGCCTGGTTCCCGGTGGAGCTGCGCGAGGGTGAATGGGTGACCCCCTGGGGGGAGGTCCTCTGCGTGGCCGGTCTGGTGTCCAAGGGGGAGGGTTTCGATTCCGGTGACATCGCCGAGCTCGGGCGGGCCTGGCGGCGCACCCTGGCGGCCGTCATCCCCCTCCACCGCGCCCTGGCGGAGCGGGGTCAGGTGGAACTGACCGCGACCCCCTTCGCCCACCCCATCCTGCCGATTCTGGTGAACTCGGACGACGCGCTCATTGACCGCGCCGGCAGCGCCCACCCGCCGCGCTTCTCCTACCCCGACGACGCCCGTGGGCAGATCGAGCTGGGCCTGGACGTGCTCCGCGAGGCGTACGGCTTCGCCCCGTCGGGCTGGTGGCCCGCGGAGGGTGCGGTCGGCCGGAACGTCGTCGAAATTTTCAAGAACGCCGGGGCGCGCTGGCTGGCCACCGACGAGGGGGTCCTGGCGCTGGCCCTGGGGCACGAGCCCGTGCCGGCCGAGTTGGCCGTGCCCTGGAACGCCGGGGTGCCCGTCTTCTTTCGCGATCACCCGCTCTCCGACGCCGTCGGGTTTCACTACAGCCGCCTCGCCCCCTGGGAGGCGGCCGGGGATTTCCTCTGGGGCCTGCGGCACCGCTACGCCGGGCTGGAGGGCGGCTGCGCCACCGTGATTCTGGACGGCGACAACGCCTGGGGCGCCTATCCCCGCGACGGGCGGGACTTCCTCCTCGCCCTCTACGACGAGCTCCTCCGGGCGGAGGACATCGCCCTGACGACCCCCGCCGCGTACCTCGCCGAGCTGGAAGAGCGGGGCGTGACATTGCCCGTAATCGAGGACCTCCCCCACGCGAGCTGGATAGACGAGTTCGGCTCGGCGCCGGGGAACGACCTGGGCACCTGGATCGGCGAGCCGGAGGAGAACCGGGCCTGGGAGCTTCTGGCGGCCCTGCGCCGCGCGCTGGACGCGGCCGGGGTGAACGCCGACGCGCGGCCCGACGTCTTCCTCCACGTGTACGCCGCCGAGGGGTCGGACTGGTTCTGGTGGTACGGGACGGATCAGGCTACGGCGCCCAAGGCGGAACGCGAGTTCGACCGCCTGTTCCGCGCCCACCTGAGCGCCGCGTACCGGACCGCCGGGCTCCCGGTCCCCGGAGAGCTCGACCACCCGGTGATTCTGGACTACCTCGTGTGGACACCGGACCTGGGGGACGTGGAGGTCTCCGCGGGGACGCGGCTCTTCGTGCAACTGGAGCGCCCGGGGGGCCTCGAGGTGCGCTGGCCCGACGGCTCCCGGACCCGGCCGGATTTCAGGCCCATCGGCGGGGTGATGGGGTTGAAAACGGCCTGGCGGGCGGAGCTGGGCTATCCCCCAGTGGGTGAAATCGAGCTCGTGCTGGGTGGTCGCCGGTCCGTGCTGCGCGTCACTTGACCGCGGTCCGCCGGCGGGATAAACTGACCCTGGCATTCCGCGCCCCTGGACGACCGTGGCCGAGCTGATAGTCAACGCACCGCATCCGGGACTGCTGGTCTTCACCGGCAGCCCGCTCAAGGTCAACGTAGCGGCGCTGGTCGGCGAAGGCGAGGCCGTGGTGGTGGACTCGACCGCCACCGTCGCCCAGGCCGGCCAGGTCCACCGGCACCTGGAGGATGCGGGCCTGCGGCCGGTCGCCCTGGTCAACACCCACTGGCACTCGGACCACTGCGGGGGCAACGCCGGTCTCCTGGACGACGGGGTGCCCCTCGTCGCCCACCGGCGCCATTTCGAGACCCTCGCTCTGGAGCGGAACATGGTCTCCCGGGGCCCGGCGCGCATCGCCTTTGAACGCCTCGTCCGGCCGCGTATTCTGGTGGACCGCCGGCTGGACCTGCGCCTGGGGGGGAGGACCGTCCAGCTCCTCCACGCGCCGGGGCACAGCCCCGATCTGGTGATGGTCTGGGACCCGGCGCAAAGGACCCTCGTCGCCGGGGACAACCTCCTGGCCGGCGACCGACCCGAGGACCCGGCCGTACCCTACTTCTACTGGGGGGACCCCTGGCGGTTGATCGGCGCCCTGGAGCTCGCCCGGTCGCTCTCGCCGGAGCTCGTCGTGCCGGGGCACGGCGTCCCCCTCGCCAGGGAGCATGCCAGGAGGGCCCTCGATTACGCCCTGGGCTATCTCCGCTGGATTCTTTCGCTCCAGGTGGAGCTGCCGCGGGACGTGCCCCTCGAAGTGGAGGAGGAGCCGCCGCGGTCCTGGCTCGAGGCCGCGCCGCTCTCCGATTACCACACCGGCGCCGAAACGCCGGACTGGGTGGCCCGCATGCACGCCCTGAACCTGCTCCGGATATTCCTCGGCGTCCGGTATACCAACCCGTAGGTCGCCATGCGCCTGGACAAGTTTAGCTCGGCAAGCCCCTGAGCCACCGATGACCGAGTTTAAAACCGTAGGAAAGAGATGCGCCTAGACAAGTTTCTAAAGGTTTCGCGGATTATCAAGCGCCGCCCGGTGGCCAAGCAGGCCGCCGACGCCGGCCGGATCAAGGTGAACGGCCGGGTCGCCGACGCGGGCAAGCAGGTCGCCGTCGGGGACGAGCTCGAGATAAGGCTCCACGCGCGAATCCTGGTGGTGCGGATCGAGAGCGTTTCCGAGACCGCGCGGAAGGGCGAGGCCGAATCCCTCTACACCGTCCTCGAGCGGAAGGGCGGAGGGGACGACCTCCTCTCCTTTTAAAAAACCCAAACCGAAGGATACGAGATGCGCCGTTTCATCACCCCCCTCCTGACCGCCTGTCTCATCCTCGGGCTCGCCGGTTGCGCCGCCGAAGGGGGCGACCCCACCGAGGCCGTCCCGACGGGCGTTTTTCAGGTGGTCTACGTTCCCTCCGTCGCCGGCCTGTGGGACGGCGCCGAGAGCCTCGTCAACGAGCTGCGCGGGGCGGCGCCCAAGCTGGCGGACGAGGCCGTGGGGAGAATCCAGGACCTCGTCCGGGAGGTGTTCGACACCGAGGAGCCACCCGCGGATTCCCTCCAGGGGCTCTGGGACCTGGGGATTGACGTGGACAAGCCCCTCTGCATCGCCCTGGGCGGTTTGCCGATGCCGCAGCCGGTCGTTCTGGTCTCCCTCCACGACCCCGACGCGTTCTCCGATTTCTACTACTCCAGCATCCAGGAGGAGAAGCCGGAGCCCATCGAGAATTACGCGGAGGCCGAGATAAGGCTCTCCCGGGGCATTTACAGCGCCCAGACCGGCGGCCTCTTCATCGCGAGCGAGTCCTTCCCCCTGTTGAAGAGCTGTCTGGACGCCCTGGTAGACCCCGAGAAGCGGTTCTTCGCCTCCGAGAGCGTCCGCCCCCTGATCGAGCATTACCAGGATGCGACCGCCTGCGTTCTCATAGACCTGAGCTCCATCCGCGGTTTTCTGACCCTGGCCCTGACCCAGGCCCCGGCGCAGGTCCCCGAGATGGTCAGAGATTGGTTGACCAAGGTCCAGAGCGTCGGCCTGGGGCTCAAAGTCCAGCCCGAGGGGCTCCGCTTTTCCGCGGTGGCCTGCGGCGACTTCACCGGCGTGGATGAGCCGAAGACCGAGCTGCCCGTGCCCCGGGACTGCCTGGCCTTCATCGGCGGGGACAAGGGCCAGGTCCCCTTGGAGGAGAAGCAGGGGATCGCCGGGATGCTCGTCGGTATCCTCTCCATGTTCCCGCAGTCGTCGGAGTTCATCGCGACCGTCGGCGAGGAGAACCTGGTCAGCCTCGTCCAGAGCATCGGCGGGGGCTCCTTCCTCTTCCTTACCGACGCCGGCTGGATGCCGGGCGTCACCTTCGGGCTCAAGCTGGACGACCCCGCGCTCTTCAAGCTCATCTACGACGAAAAGCTCCGGCCGCTCCTGAAGTCGGCCCTCGAGGCGGAGATGGGAGCCGTGCTGGACCGCCGCACCGAGGGCGACGTGGACCTGGACGAGCTGACCCTGGGCGGGCCGATTTCTATACCGCTGAAACCGGCGCTGGCCTTCTACGACGGCTATCTCGTCCTGACCACCGACTCGGGGATGGTGGGCAAGATCCGGGACGTGGACCTGGGGCGGGCCGAGGGGATTTCATCCAACGAGGACTACCGGCTCATCGAGAGTCAGTTGCCCGGGTACCGGTTGGTCGGCTTCGCCAGCGTGGATAAGCTGGTCAAGCTCCTGGCCATGACGCCGGGGCTGGAGCTGCCCGAGGCGGTGCAGATTCTGGGCGACCACTACGCGTTGGTCTCGGTGGGGGTCGCCCTCGACGGGGGCGTCGCCGAGGCGGTTCTCCTGGTCTCCACGCGCGCGTACTTGCCGGACGGGGCGGTGCCGCAGACCGAAATTACCCGGGGCCTGCCCTGGTGGTTGTGGCTCGTGATAGGCCTGGGTGCCGCGATCATCATCGTTCTGGTCGTCGTCCTCGCGGGCCGGAGACGGCGGGAGGAGTAGTTTTTCGGGGCGGGCAACCCCGCCCCTTGAGTATCTTATGGACGGAAGAGCCCTGCGCCGCCTGCTCCGGGAGGGCCGCAGCCCCCTGGCCGACCTCGCCGACGACGTGCCGGACCGGTTGGCCGGCATCGTGGAGGGGCCGTCCCCGGCCGATACCCGCTAAGGCTGTAGTGGTGGATGGTCGTCGGATAACCCTCCGGCGTCCCCGTCCCGGTGTCCGAGGTCGTCGTCGGCGTGCGCGGCGAAATGAAGGTGTAATCCAGCCTTCCGCGCAGTTTTTATCGAGGTCCGAACGAAGCCGTCCGGGTGGGACGGCTTTTCATCGCCTCACGGGGCGCGCGTTCCGTGCTACAATCAGGCTGAAACGGACGACGCCGATGCGCATAGCCCTTTTTTCCAGCGCCGCCAACGTCCACACCCCCCGCTGGGTGGATTTCTTCACCGGGCGCGGCCACGAGGTGCACCTCGTCAGTATCGAGCGCGGCCGGACGCTCTGCGCGAACCAGCACGTCCTCACCGGGGGCGACGGCGTCAGCCAGTGGAAGGTCCTCCGCTCGGTGGGCCGGGCCCGCCGCCTGGTCCGGGAGATAAACCCCGACGTCGTCCTCGGCCAGTACCTCCCGAGCCACGGCTTCCTGGCCGCCCTGGTGGACCGGCACCCGCTGGCCGTGGCGGCCTGGAGCCCGGACATACCCTACGCCGTGGACCGCCACCCCTACGACCGGTGGCGGGTGGGCCTGATTTTAAAGCGGGCCGACCTGACGCTGGTCTGCGGCCGGCACCTCCTGGACCACGCCCGCCGGCTGGGGGCCGACGAGCGCCGGGTGGCGGCGACCTACGTGGGGGTGGACCAGTCCGTTTTCCATCCGGGTGACGACGGGGAGCGCGATCCCCGCCTCGTCTTCACCAACCGCGAGCACAAGAACATCCTCCACGTGGAGACCCTGATCCGGGCTCTTCCACAAGTCTGCGAGCGCGTTCCCGACGCGCGCGTCGTCATCGCCAACGACGGACCGCGGCGGGGCGCCCTGGAACGGCTGGCCGAGAAGCTCGGCGTCCGGGACCGGTGCGCGTTCGTCGGTCGGCTCGACCCGGAAGCGACTGCGGAGTATCTGCAACGCTCCTCGCTCTACGTCTCCTGCTCCGAGGTGGACGGGATGTCCATCTCGCTGCTGGAGGCGCTGGCCTGCGGCGCCTACCCCGTGGTCACCGACATCCCCGCCGACCGGGAAATCATCGAGGCCGGGGCGCGGGCGGACCTCTTCCCCGTGGGGGACGCCGTAGGCAATGCCGTAAGCAATGCTTCCGCACTCGCCGAACGCCTGATCGCCCGCCTGGGCGCGCCGGATAGATTGAACGAGGACCGGCGGGTCAACCTCGAGGCATTCCGCCGCGTCGGGCGGATGGAGGACAACCTGGCTCTGGTCGAACGACGGTTACAGGCCCTGGTCGGTGGCGAGACCTTCGTCGGCGAGCAGTGGGCGCCGGGACCGGTATGAAGCGGCTTTTAATCATCGCCTACTACTACCCGCCGCTGGGGATGGGCGGCGTGAAGGAGCCGCTGCCCTACGTCAAATATTTGGCGGGTTTCGGCTGGCGCCCCGAGGTGCTCACCGTCAAACCGATTCTCTACTACGCCTACGACGAGGAGCTGGAGCGCGATTTCTCCCGTTTCGCCGAGGTCCACCGGGCGGGCTCTCTGGACCCGGCGCGGCTGCTGTGGCTGGCGGGTGTCCGCCGGGCGGGATTCGGCTCCGGCGGTTTCCGCCACGGCGGCCCCCTGTCCCGCCTCCAGCACGTCCTGTTAAAGCCCGACCCCAAAGTGCTGTCGGTCCCTTTCTTCTATGGGTTGGGCCGGCGGCTGGGGCGCGGCGGACGGTTCGACGCGCTCCTGGTCATCGCGCCCCCCTTCAGCCACCTGCGCCTGGCCGACCGCCTGGCTCGTAGTTTCAACATCCCCTGGGTGGCCTACCTGGCCGACCGTTGGGTGGACGGCTGGGTGGCGAAAACCACGGGTCCGCTGGCCCGGCCCGCGGCGCTGCGGGGGGAGGCCCGGGCTGTGGAGCGCGCCCGGGCGGTTCTCTGCGCCTCCCCGGTCGAGACGGAGGACCTTCGTGAGCGCTATCCCGCCGCGGCCCGGAAAATCGTCTGGGCGCCGCTTTCCTACGACCCGGAGCCGGACGCCGACCTCGGTCCCGTCGAGCGTGACCCGGCCCTGTTTCTGGTCTCCATGGTCGGCACCCACCGGGACGACGAGGGGCTGCCGGTGGTCTGCCGCGCCCTGGCCCGTCTGGCCGGGGAGAACCTCCGCAGAATCGTCCTGCGCCACGTGGGGACCAGCGTCGGACGACCGTTCCTAGAGGTGGCCCGGGAGAACGGGGCCGGCGCATTCACCGAGGTTCTCGGGCAGGTCCCCTACCGGGAGAGCCTGCGCCAGCAACGCTCGGCGGACGTCCTCCTCCTCACCGCCGCCCGCGACAACCCCCACGGGCTGCCAGGGCGTACCTCGGATTACGTCGGCGCCGGGCGGCCGATCCTCCTGGTCTCGGCCAACCGGGCCGCCCGCCGGACGTTGGAGCGCTTCAATCTGGGCGCGGCCCACGACGACGACGACGACGAGGGCGTGTACCGCTCGTTGAAGGGCGCCCTGGAAGGAAAGGGCCCGTTGAGCCGTCCCGTTTCCGAGGCGGCCCGGCGCTTTTTCGCCGCTCCGACCCGCGCGGAGCAGCTCGCTGAAATCCTCGACTGCTGGGACGGCGACCGTGCTCGCTGAACATCGGGTGCTGCTGGTCAGCTACTTCTTCCCGCCGCTGGGGGGCGGGGGGATGCTGCGCGCCCTGAAACTGGCGAAATACCTCCCCGCCGCGGGGTGGGAGCCCGAGGTGCTCGGCGCGGACGACCCCCGGTACCACCTGCGGGACGAGGCGGCCCTGGGGGAGGTGGACTGTCCGGTCCACCGCGCGCCCGCCCGGCGCTACCCCAGCGCGGCCCGGCTTTTGGGTGTCGGCGCCGGGGCCTCGGCCGGTTTAAAAGGTCCTAGCGGCTCTGGTTGGCGGGGAAAGCTGCGCACGAGCCTGGCCCGCCTGGGTAACCTGCCCGACCAGCAGGCGGGCTGGTCGCGCGCCGCCCGGTCCCTGGCGCTAAAGCTGGCCCGGCAGGGGCGCTACTCCACCGTCTGGACCACCTCACCCCCGGTGAGCGGTCACCTGGTGGGCCTGGCGCTCAAGCGGGAGCTGGGGCTGAAGTGGGTCGCGGATTTGCGCGACTCCTGGACCCTCGGCCCCTTCTTCGACCCCGCGACGCCCTTTCACCGGACCCTGCAGCGGCGGCTGGAGCGGGTCGTCGTGGAGACGGCGGACGCCCTGGTCTGCGCGACGCCGCGGATGGGGGAGCTCTACCGCCGGTTCTATCCCGACTCCGCCCGCAAAATCAAAGTCATCACCAACGGCTACGACGAGGCGGACTTCGCCGGTCTGGACGCCCCGCCGCCCCATCCGGGGACGGCGATCGGTCACGCGGGGACCTTCTACGGGGCGCGGCGCCCCGACGCCTTCCTCGCCGCCCTGGAAGCCGTCGCCTTAGAGCGGCCGGAGGCCGGCCTGCGCTTCCTCGAAATCGGCACGTCGGGGCTGGAGGCCGAGGATGCCCTAGGTCGCTTCGTCGAGCGCAGACCTGAGCTCATAACCCGCCTGGGGAACCTGCCCCACCGGCGGGCGCTGGAGGAGCTGGCCCGCTGCCGCCTGCTCCTCCTGGTCGTGGGGAACCAGCCCGGAGCGCAGACCGTACTTACGGGGAAGCTCTTCGAGTACCTCCGCCTGGGGAAACCCATCCTGGCCTGTTGTCCGCCAGGCGATGCCGCCGATCTGGTCCACTCCCTCGGCGCCGGGCCGACGGCCGATCCCGACGCGCCGGTGGAAATTGCCCGGGCCATCCGCCTCCTCCTCGACGGCCCGCCCCAGCCGCCCCCCTGGGAAAGGGTCCGCGCGTACGAGCGGTCGAGGCTGTCCGCGGAAACGGCCTCGCTCTTCGAGGGTCTGTAAAATCCGCGACGCCGCCGGAGGTCTTATGAGGTTCCTCTTGACCGCCGCCCTGGTCATTCCCGCCGTCGCCCCGGCGACGACTCCGCAGGCGGTCACCGCCGACCCCCAGTCCGTCGAGCAGCTCGTCGAGTCGCTGGCCCATGCGCTCAACAACGCCGATGCGGTCCTGATGCTCGAGTTGCACTGGACGCCGGCCTGGGACTCGCTCACCGCTGAGGAGGTCGCCGCGGCGAGGGGCGATGCCGCCGCATCCATGGACGCCGAGCGGGTCCTCGATTGCCAGGACACCGGGGACCTGCCGATCTCGGTGCAGCTTTTAGAGGTGACGCAGACTGTTGGAGACTCCGCCGAGGTTCGGCTTCTGTTCTGCTTCGCGGAGGGCGGGGTCGAGGAGGAAACCCGGCGGGCGGTGTGGCGCGAGGGCGGCTGGAGGCTTCTGACCGATCACATCTGATTTTGCGCGAGTGACATGAAAAACCCCCCGATGTTCATCTTCGCCCTTCTGCTCCTGGCCTGCGGGGAGGAGCGCTCGGTGGATTTCGTCCCGGTGGAGGGGGACCCCGACCAGGAGATAGAGAAATTCACCCTCCGGCAGAGCGAGGGCGGCGAGCTCACCTGGGAGCTGGTGGCCGAGCTGGCCTTCATCTGGGACGACACGCACCAGGCGGTGGCCAAGCACCCCCGGGTGGATTTCTACAAAAGCGGCCGGCACGTGGCCGTCCTCAACGCCCTAGAGGGGACGGTCAACCTGCTGACCAACGACATGGAGGCCCGGACCGGCGTGGTGGTCGTCTCCGACGCCGGAGCCACGTTGAAAACCGAGGTGCTCGGGTGGGACAACCGCCAGCAGCGCCTGTTCACCGAGCGGGCCGTGAGCTACGAGAAGGGGGGCATCTCCCTCACCGGCTCGGGCTTCGAGTCCGACGCCGACCTCACCGACTGGAAGATCCGCCATCCCCGGGGCACGGTCCCGCCCGAGGAGCTGGGTGGCGAGGTGTTCTAGTACGCCTGGAAGTTTGAAATGTAGGGCGGGGACTTTAGTCCCCGCCGTATTCACACCCGACCCTCACCCTAGCCCGTAGGCGCGCCTCTCCCTAAAAGGGAGAGGGGACACGTCGTCAGGGGTTCAAACCCCTTGTTCTATCTACGGGCGAGAAAATAATGGCCCACCTCGTTGTATGCGTTGTTGACTACCTACTTTTTTAGTATTAAGTTAATGGATGTAGGAGTGAAATAAATAGGAGGTAGGTATCATGATATGGAGAAGAAGGTGCGACCTACGCGGATGTTACCTGCTCACTTCATGTGTTGTCGTCTTCCTGGCCCTTCCTCTTCTTGCGTTTGCCGAGCAGGTTCCCGAAGACGCCGGATGCACGACCGTCCTCCCCGAGGGGAGCCTGCCTCCCGGCCCGGTCGTCGGGACCAACCTGGCGGTGCCCGGCGTTTCCGTGGTCGGCGAGAATCAGCGGGAAACCTCGGAGGGAGAGGGTGTCCTGTCGCCGGAGATGGAGCCGACCCACGACTGGCAGCTCATCGATGTTTATCACGGGCGACAGATGGTGCCGGAGTCGGAATACTTCGCCCTGTACTTCGACCGAGCCAGGGAGTCCCTAATCGAGGTCGGGCCCGAGGACCCACTGACCGAGCTGGCCCACCAAGCGCTCGATTACGCGCCGGACTGGCTTTACGACGATCTGGAGACCAATCTCAGCCGATTCGGCACCACCTTCCAGGACAGGGCGGCTCAGGCCATCCTCAGGGCGACCATCCCCTACGTGGATGAGGTCGCCTTCCAGGTGGCCCACATCTCCTACTTCAACTTCATCCCACTCGACGAGGCTCTTTTGGAGGTGAACGCCCGGCTTTGCTACTCCAACGACGAGAAACTGAACTACGTGAACATCGTGGACTACGGCGCTCCTGGGGGTGATTACTACTCCACTGTCGAGTACTGCGTGGAAGACGAGGGGCAAAAAACCTGGATCGAGATGCCGCGGGAATTTTATTACTGGTACATCGTTCATCCCAAGTGCTCCGACGAGGCGCCCAAGATGGACTCCGAGGTCTACAACGAGTTCTGGCGCGAGTTCCTCTTCGATTACACCGATCCCGACTACCTGAACCGCGAGCTCTTCGACCTGCTGTCGCAGACGGAAATCGTCTGGGACCGCGAGGAGCACGACACCCTGGACGGCGGTCGGCCCTTCTCGGACGACGACATGGCGCTGGACGTCATCGGAAACTGGGTGTCGCGCCACGTAGCCAACCAGGCCTCGAGCCCGCGGCCCATCCAGCCGAACCTGATCATCACCGATCATAACGGCAACTGCGGCGAGCTGCAGGACCTGTTGTGCGCCGGCACCAGGACCGCGCTCATACCCGCCGTCTCGGCCATGAACATCACCGAGGACCACGTGTGGTGCGAGTTCTGGGACGAGGGCTGGCACCCCTACCAGGTGAGCTGGGGGGCCCCCTCCGGCTCTCCGCCCTCACCCGGTCCGACCCACATTGACAACTACGGCATCTGCTACGATCCCGACGTGGGCGGGGGCAAGGAGGTGTCGGGCATCTGGGACTGGCGCAACGACCACTACAACTACCAGGTGATTGACAGCGGCTACTCCGAGTTCTGCACCCTGGACCTCACCGTGCGGGACCTGGACGGCAACCTGGTGGACGGCGCCTTATGCAAGATAGCCACGGACAGCCTCTACGGCGGTCAGGGCTGGACGGCCTGGGACACCACCGATTCGACGGGAAAGGCCTTTTTCGTCCTCGGCGACGACGACCCCGGCTGCGGGCCCGAACAGGGCAGGGACTACTACCTCAAGGTTTTTTCGGCCGAACTCGGCGGCGGCTATCCCCAGGGCAGCGGCACGGTGAAGATCATTGACAACGCCCAGGCGGGGGAGCACTACGTGCTGGACGTGCGGCTGGAGAACGGCGGGATCATGCCGCTGTTGCCGGTGAGCGAGGCGGATCCCCCGTCGGACCCCGCCAACCAGTACAAGTTCGAGGTGGATTACGCGCTGCCCTGGGAGTACAAGTTCGGCGAGTGCGTTTACGGCACCACCTACAACTACCACAACGTGGACACCGGCAACTTCGAGCTGTTCTTCTGCGACGAGGTAAACTACCAGTCGTTCGTCTCCGGCGAGCCCTTCGAGGCCTACGGGGTCACCGAGGACTCCGACTCCGGCTCGCTCACCTTCATGCTTCCCGACAACGACAAGTGGTATCTGGTTTGTTCCAACTACGATCAGGTCAACTGCGCCCAGGTCGGGGACGTCACCGTCCGTCTCTATGTGGACCAGGATGCCCTGGACATCGAGTTGACGGATTTCTACGCCCGCAGCGTCGAGGAGGGCGTTGAGGTTCACTGGAACACCGCCGATACCATTGAGGACCTGAAGGGCTGGAATCTTTACCGTCGTCAAAGCAGTCGAGGGGCTGAGGTCGGCATCGGCGGCCAGGCCGCGACCTCGGCGCCGTTGACCACCCAGGAGGGTTGGCTGAAACTCAACAGCGTCCTGCTCACCGGCGCGCCGCCTCTCGCCTATACCGATACTGGTGTGAAGAACGGCGAGACCTACGAGTATAAGCTGCAGGCGGTCTTCATAGACTCGGTTTCCGACTACGGTCCCATCAGCGTCGAGGCCGGTGAACAGGCCCGGACCTCAAGGTACGCCCTGGCCCAGAACTTCCCCAACCCCTTCACCACCCAGTCCACCATCCGCTACAGCCTGCCCGAGAGTGGATACGTCCGGTTGAGCGTTTACAACCTCGCGGGGCGGAGGGTGGATACACTGGTGGACGGCTATGTCGAAGCGGGCGAGCACGAAGTCGTCTGGATTGGTCGTGACGCCGGCGGAACCCCGCTCCCCAGCGGTGTTTATTTCCAGTGTTTCCAGGCCGGTGATTTCGCCACTGTCAAGAGAATGGTCATCGCCCGTTGACGATAACGAGGGGTTCAAACCCCTCGTCTACCCAAAGGTGGGATATGGGTGGAAACGTAAAGATTCTTGCGGCCTGCGCGGCCGTTGTGTCCCTTATGTTGGTTTATTGCGACACGGGAACGGGCCCTGGCGATAACGGCTATGAGTTCTCCTTCGCCTGGGGGACCGAGGGCGATGGGGAGGGGCAGTTCCTAAGTCCGCGCGGCATAGCCCTCGATGACCAGACGAACGTCTACGTCGCGGATGTGGAGAACAACCGGATACAGGTCTTCGACTCACAGGGCGCCTTCCTCCTAACCTGGGGAAGCCTCGGCACCGGGGACGGCGAGTTCGGTTACCCAAACGACGTCGCGCTTGACAGCGGTAACAACGTCTACGTCGCGGACACCTTCAACGACCGCGTCCAGGTCTTCGACGCCGCGGGGACGTTCCTCAGGGCTTGGGGTGTTTCGGGCTTGGGCGACGGCGAGTTCGACCGCCCCTTCGGCATCGCCGTGGATTCCCAGGATCGGGTCATCGTCGCCGACACCTACAACCATCGCATCCAGGTCTTCGACACCCAGGGCAGCTTCATCTCCTCCTGGGGAACGCAGGGCGAGGGCGACGGCGAGTTTGACCGGCCCGTCGCTGTGGCCGTTGACTCCGCGGACGACATCTACGTGGCCGATCTGATGAACTGCCGCATCCAGAAGTTCGCCTCCGACGGAACGTATTTGACCGCGTGGGGCGAGCTGGGCGAGGACAACGGCGATTTCCGCTATCCGCAGGGCGTCGCGGTTTCGGGTGACGATGAGGTCTTCGTCGCCGACACCAACAACGACCGTGTTCAGCGGTTCGACACCGATGGGGGTTATGAGCTCAAGTTCGGTGTCGAGGGAGACGCCGAGGGCGAGTTCAACCAGCCCCAGGATGTCATCGTTGACTCCCAGGGCGGCGTTTACATCGTAGATACATCGAATCACCAGATCCAGGTGTTCGTACAGGGGTAGACGAACCCCTAATAAAGCGCAGGACAAGGCCGGAGCGGATTATTTCCTCCGGCCTTCTTGCAACCCCTGTTACACTGTAGCGGTGGTCGGCTTTTCGTCCCTTTTTCGCGCGTTGACCGTGGGGCGGGGGTCGCCTATAATCGTCGAAGGGCGGGAGTGCCGATGAAAAAAGCGATCCGGTTGATTTTTCTGCTGCCGGCGCTGACGACGGCCGGCGGGACCGACACCGGTCTGGTCCTCGTCACCGGCGGGGACGGGACCGTGGCGGAGCTCGATTACGGCGCCCGCGTCTCCCCGTCCGCGGCGGAGTGCCACCTCCCACCGCCGCCCGACTGCGACGTCCTCTGGCAGTACCACATCGAAAACGGCGGTCCGCAGCGCAACTGCGTCGCCATCGGCTGCGACGACCGGTACGTGTGGAGCGGCGGCTGGTACGGCGGGGGGAAGATGTTCGAGATGTCGGGCGACGGTGTTCCGCTCTGGGAGATAGATCGGGAGCGCGCCTTCGGTGTGGCGGCGGCCGAGGATGCGGACGTCTTCTACGGCGTCTGGCTCGATGACCGCGACGGCAGCTTCGAGGTGTACAAGTTCCACGCTTCCTCCCCGACGCCGGACTGGACCTGGGACGGCGGCGCGGCGGGCTACGCCCCATACAGCGTGGACAGTCCGGGGCGCGTCGCCTGTTCCGCCGACGGGGGCGTCCTGGCCGTGGGGGGCAACGACGGCGATTCCCTGGCGGTCATGTTCTTCAGCGACGATTCCCCGGAGCCCATCTCGATTTACGAGGATGAGAGCCTGGCCTACAGCCCCCGGCAACTCCGCCTGACCGCCGACGGCACCAAGTGCATCTTCCGGGCCCACGCCGTTCTCTACCGCGTGGACACGGCCACCGCCGCCCTGGAGGACACCTACGACCTGGGCGCCTCCACGGACTGCCTCGGCATCAGCCCCGATGGCTCGGTGGTGGTCTACGGCTTCGGGGGGATGAACGTGCTCGGGTGGAACGGGTCCGACTACGAGCACCTCTGGTACTACGACCACCCCGGCTCCAACTTCGCGGGGGTGGCCGACGTGGCCGCGGACGACGAGGAGATAGTCCTGGTCTGGTACTCGAGCACCTACCTGCAGAACTGGGTCACCCGCTTCAACGTCTCCGACGGCCCCGAGCCGGTGTGGGTGTACGAGACCCGCCCCGGCGGCGGCGATTACCAGGACGTCCCCGCCTGGATCGAGCTCTCCGGGGACGGCGAGTGGATCGTCGTCGGCTACTGGGGCGACCAGACCCGGGCCAACCCCGAGGTGCAGGTCTTACGCGATTCCAAGCCCGACGGTCTCTGGTTCGGTTTTCAAACGCCGGGGTCCGTCTACGGGGTGGACATTTCCCCCGGCGGGGAGTACGTGGCCAGCGCCGGCAAGGGGGTGCACGCCAACCAGATGGGCTCGGGCGGGGACGTCTTCGCCGGGTACGTGGACCCTGAGGCCGGTGTCGCGGTCAACCTCTTCGAGGCCGAGCCGGCGGCGGACGGGGTTCTCGTGCGCTGGTCCACGGAGGGGGCCGTCGCCGCGGAAATCATCCGGGACGGAGAGCCGCTTTCGGAGTCGCCGCTACCGGTAGAGGGCGCTTATTTGGATACGGGATTGGCCTCCGGGACCTACGCCTATACCCTGCGCGCCTACGACGGCGTCGGGGGGTACATCACCGCCGGGCCGATCGAGGTGGAGTACGTCCGGGACGGGGATGGGCTGTGGCTTTCGGCGCCCTACCCCAACCCGGCGGGGGTTGCGGCGGACCTCGCCTTCAACCTGCCGGGGGAGGCCCGGGTGACCGTCGCGCTTTACGACCTGGCGGGGCGACGGGTGGCGACGCCGGTGGACGCGGTCCTGCCGCGGGGCCGCCATTCTCTCGGTCTGGACACGTCCGATTTGCAGCCGGGCGTTTACCTGGTGCGTCTGAGCGCCGGTGGTGAAACCGTCACCACGCGCCTGGCCGTGGTCCGCTGAGGCCGCCCGGTCCCGGGGCCGACGGTGCCGGGTGCACTCGCGACACTGTGTCGAAAAAAAAGGACGGGATGGTCGAGGCGTTCAACCCGCTCGATCCGGCCGCCGTGGCCGAAATCGGGGACCTCCGCCTCCGGGCGCGCCTGGTGGTGGAGGGCCTCTTGGCCGGGCTGCACCGCTCACCCCTGCGCGGCGTGGCCCAGGAGTTCGTCGAGCACCGCCCCTACCGACCAGGCGACGAGCCGCGCCTGGTGGACTGGCGGGTCTGGGCCAAGACCGACCGGCTGTACGTGAAGAATTTCCGGCAGGAGGCCGATCTGCGCTGCTGGCTGGCGGTGGACACCTCGGCCTCGATGGACTACGCGGGCGGGCGCTCGCGCGGCGTGACGAAGCTGGGCTACGCGGTGAGCCTGGCGGCCGCCCTGGCCTACATCGTCGTCCGCCAGGGGGACGGTCTGGCGCTGGCCGGCTTCGGGGAAGGGATAGAGCCCTACCTGCCGCCGCGGAGGGGGCCGCTTCAGCTTTCCATCGTCCTGGCCGCCCTCGGCGGGCTGAAGACCGGAGGGCGGACCGACTTCGCCGCCCTGGCCCGGGAGCTCGCCGCCCGAACCACCCGCCGCGGCCTTTTCGTCGTCATCTCGGACCTCTGGGGCGACCCCGAGGCCCTCGGTACGTCCCTGGCCGCCCTGGCCGCCCGCAAGCACGAGCTCCTCTGCCTGCACGTCCTGGACCCCGACGAGCTGGAGCCAGATTTCAAGGGGGCCCTGCTCCTGGAGGACGCCGAGGATTCCAGCCGCCTGCCGGTGGACGGGGAGGCGCTCGCCCTGCGCTACCGCCGGCGCGCCCAGGAGCATTTCGAGAGAATCTCCGGTCGGCTGCGTTCGGCGGGCATTGACTACCTCCGCCTGACGACCGACGAACCCTTCACCGGACCGCTCCGTCGCTTCCTCTCCCGGAGGGCGGACCTCGTGGCCGCGGTGAGTAGAACCCTGAGACGGTAGCCTTGCTGCAATTCTCCGCCCCCTGGTTGCTCTTCGCCCTGCCGGCGGCGCTCCTGCCGCTCCTGTTGTACTGGTGGAAGCGCAGGCAGAGGCACCGGCGCCGTTTCCCCTCCCTGCAGCTCATCCGGGAGACGGCTGCGGAGCAGGCCCGTCGTCTGCGGCTCCGGGAAATCCTGCTGCTGCTGTTGCGCATCCTGGCCCTGGCGTGCCTCGTCCTGGCGGCGGCGGGACCCGTCGTCCGCTCCGAGGGCCCACTCGGCGGCGCCCCCGAGAGGGTGGTGGTCCTTTTGGACCGCTCGCTCTCCTTGACGGCGGTGGACTCGGGCGGGGAGCGGTTCGAGAGGGCTAAGAGCGCCTGCGCAAGGTACCTCAAGCTGTTGCCCTCCGGGACCCTGGTGGATCTCGTCGCCTTCGACGACCGTCCCCGCCCCGCGGCCGAATCGGTGGAGCCGATCGAGGCGCTCGCGGCCCTGGGCGGCGTCGAGGCGGGGCTGGGGGGCACCGATCTCGCCTCGGCCCTGGAGTTCGCCGCCTCCAGGCTGGACTCCTCCGGGGGGAACGGCGTCGCGGCGCTGTTCAGCGATCTTCCCGCCGGCTGCGTCACCGGGCCGCTCGCATTTCCCCACCCCCTCCTCGTCTACCCCGCCGGTATCTCCGCCCGGAACGGCGGCATCGCCGAGCTCGGAGCCCAGAACCCCCTTCCCCTCGCCGGGGCCGAGCTGGAGCTGACCGCGGAGGTCACCGGCCCGCCCCGGGATTACCGGCTGTCCACCGACGGCGAGGAGGCGTCGCTGCGGGAATCGGTCGAAGGCCGGTTCAACATGGGCGTCATTCCCGTCGAGCCCGGCTGGACGGTCATCCAGCTTACCGCTGAACCGACCGACGCCTTCGGGGTGGACGACGTCGCGCGGCTGGTGGTCCGGGTGCATCCGGCACCGCGCGTCTACACCCTCGGCGACGCGGGGCTTCTCGGGACGGCCCTGGACACCGCCCCCGGGCTGGTCTCCAGGACGAATGCCATCGCCGGGGCCGACGTGGTGCTCTGGAACGCCCAACGGGCCCTGAGCACGGAGGAAGAGACGCTCGTCAAGACGCGCCTGGACGGGGGCGCCGGGCTGATGATCGCCGTGCCGCCCGAAGAGGGGTCCGTCTTCCCCCCCTGGACGGGCATCGGGCCGGTGGTCCGCCGAGAGGCGGCGGCGGGGTACCGGTTGGGCCAGATTCCCGAGAACGAGGTCACCCGACCCCTCGCCGGTCCCCTCGGTGAGCTGACCCGGAGCCCCGTCGCCGACCGCATCGCCGTTCCCACCCTGAGCGACGAGTGGAGTATTCTGCTCCGCTACTCGGGTGGCGAGCCGGCGCTGGCGTACCGGGAAAATTCCGGCGGAAGGCTGCTCCTCTGGCTGCTGCCCTACCGCCTGGATGACGGGACCTTCGCCGCCACGGAGGCCTTCCCCTCCCTGTTCAACCAGGCGCTCCGGTTCTGCGCTTACGGCGAGGCCGAGCCCCCGGCTTACTCCGCCGGGCGGGTCCTGACCGTTCCGGCTTCGAGCGGCGGGAGGCTCACGGCGCCCGACGGTGAGGAGACGGCCCTGGAGGGGGATGGGCCCTGGAGCGTCGAGCTCGACCAGTTGGGGGTGTGGAAGCTGGAATCGGGCGCGGGCGAACGGTTGTTCGCCGTCAACGCCCCGACCGGCGAGGGCGACCTTTCTGTCCTGGCCCCCGGCGATTACGGGCTGCTCGGCCCCTCGATCGAGGTACTGACGGAGGAGGAGCTGACCCCGGAGGCCGTTCCGGGTCCCTTCCCCCTGTGGCGGGTGCTTCTGGCGTTGGCCGTCGGGTTCCTCCTGGCGGAGCTGGCGCTGGCCGACGCCCGATGGCGCTAGGGCTGTGGTGGTAGGGATTCCACGGCCTGCGTCCCTGCCGTTGCGAATAGCGGGTTACGGCCCCGCCGTTGCGGTTTGTGTTATCATTGATTCTCCATAAAAAAAGCGCCCGTCTGATTCCATGCGGCAACACCTCCTCAAGTTCAGCTGGATCATCCTCCCGCTCCTCCTGGTCGCGCTGACCACCCTGACCCTGTTTTTCGACATCGGGGCCGGCAGGGAGGCGGTGCAGGAATTCGCCAGGGAGCAGGACGTTCTCCTGCACGCAGCGGTGTACGGCATCACCGAGGCCTTCAACGATCTCGCCAATTCCATCTCGATCCTGGCCCACCCCGAGGTCGCGCGGGGGCCGGCCGAGCTCAGAGCGGCCATGGCGGCCGTGTACGAGCATTCCCAGTTGCGCGGCTCCAAGAGCTTCCTCCACATCGCCTTCTACGACGAGGCGGGCGGTGCCGCCATCGTCTACCCGCCAGGTTCCTCCGCACCGTCCGTCCCGGCGGATAAACAAACCACGACGGTGGAACCGACCCAATCGTCCAACGGGGTGAGCGTGTCCGAGCCCCGCCTCACCGACGAGGGCTGCATCGTCACCGTGAGCATCCCGGTGCGCAACGAGGCCGTCCGGGGTCGGATCGTCAGCTATCTGGACCTTTCCCGCGCACTTTCGGCGAGGTGCGACCTACGCCGCTCGGCGAGCCGCGCCGCTCGGCGGGACGAGGGCGGTTATCTCTGTGGGGTCATCCGCTCGGGGGCGACGTGTTACGTCCTCGACGGATCGGGGATAATCCTCCAGGGCCCCGACGGCCCGCGCCTGGTCGGCGGCCAGCTCCAGCTCCCAAACCCGCTCGGCCAGCCTGCCGGGGCGGCCGTGCGTGACGTGGCGCCCGCGGCGGCTATCGGCGACCTCGTGGACGCACGGGACCCGCGTTCGGCGCTGTTTTCCATCTTCGTTTCCAACGGCTACGGCGGCAGGGTCCGGCTGACACTGGCCGACACACACCGCGAGGCGCGGCCTACGCGGCTCGCCGAAGCGCGGCCTACACGGCTCGCCGAACGGCTTGCCGTCGCGGTGGGGGTGTTGTGTCCCTTCGAGCTGGGAGGAAATCGTCTTTTCCTCTTGAGCCTCAAGGACTCCGAAGAAGTGATTGCCCCGGCGAGGAGCGCCCAGAGGCGGTACTGGCTCGCATTCGGGGGGTTCTTCCTCCTCCTGGTGGCGGGCGGCGTGGTCTACTGGCGCCACAATCTCATCCGCCTGAAAAAAGAGCGCGAGGAGAACGACAGCCAAGCGCGGGAACTGGAGACGGTCGGCCTCGCCAGCATCAGGGAAATCAGCCAGGCCTTGACCCGGGAGCTCGAGCTCCCGCAGCTTCTGGACCTCCTTTGCCGGAAGATATCCGAGGCCCTGGGGCTGGCCGGTCTGCAGGTACTCGTTCCCGTGGACGGCCGGGTCTCGGAGGACGTTGGTGTGTCGTATCGCCTGCTGGCGAGCTGGTTCTCGGACGAGCTCCAGCGGGCTTTGCGACGCGGCGCAGGTCGCACCTCGCCGAAAGGAGGCGCGCCTAAGGGCTCCGTCAAATACCGCGGCAACTCGGCGAGCCGCCCCCTCTTCCCCCTTAGTCCCTTGCAGGGGGTGATGGCGGATGTCGTGGAGCGGGCAAAGGCTACGGGCCGGTCCCTCGTGGTGGGCGGCCAGGCCCGGGAGCGGCTTTCCGAGCGGCTCGCCGAAACGAGCGAAGCGAGTAATGCCCTCGGCAAAACCGCGCCGATGGACGGCGACCTCAAGGCCCTCTGGGACTCAGCCATTAAGTCGGCCAGGGGGGTAGGACTCGCGGAGCTCATCGCCTGCCCCCTTAAAGTCGCGGACCACTTTGAAGGGGTGGCGGTTTTTCTGCCGGTCAGGGGGGGGATTTCCCTGGAGCTCTACGAGACCTTCGCCGCGAACCTGGCCCAGGCGATTGCCGGCGCGCGAAGCATCGAGCACCAGAAAAAAACCCTCGAGGAGCTTGACCAGGCCTACGGACGGCTGCGGGCGTTCTCGCGCATCGGCGCCGAGATCGTCCTCCAGAAGAATTTTTACAAGATAGGGCAGACGATCGTGGACGCCATCACCACTCACTCGACGTTCTCGCGGGCGGTTCTGTCCCTCGTCGAGGGGGATGGGATGAGGAGGGTGGCGTTCTCGAAGCTGACGCAGGAGGAAATAGAGGATCTCCTGGATAGGCGGCCTTTCAGCCTGGAGGACCTGGAGAGGATAAAGGCGAACGCGAGGAAAATCAGCCGCTCGTACTACCTGCCCGCGGCGCTGGCCCGGGGGACCATCGGCGAGCAGGGCATCACCTCGACCCACGCGCGGGAAGAGTTCATAGACTGGGACCCCAACGATTTCTTCTTCGTGCCTCTCGAGGGGCCCGCGGGGATGCTGGGGGTCATATCGGTGGACGACCCCCGTGACGGGCTCGCGCCCACCGAGGCGACGATACAGCCGCTGGAGTCCTTCGCCCACCTGGCGGCCCAGGCGATCACCACGTCCAAGCTGCGCTGGGAGCTGGAGCGCTCGCAGAACGATTACCGCAACCTTTTCCGCGACGCCACCGACGCGCTTTTCGTCCTGGATGAGGACCTATCCGTCGTGGCCTCCAACCGCCAGTTCTCCACCCTGGCCGGCGGGGCTCAGCCCCCGCCCGGGAGCGACGTCGCCGGGTTGAACTTTCTCGACCTCGTGATGCCGGATTGGCAGGCCGCGGTGAGGCGCGCCTTCGAGCGGGTGCGCGCGGGTCTGGGGCGCCAGGAACTGGAGTTTCACCTGCAGTCGCACCACCAGACCGAGCGCATCGTCGCCATGAGCGTCGAGGCCAAGGCCTTCCCCCGCCATATAACCGGCGCGGAGCTGGGTTACACGGACCTCCGCGACGGGAGTACCGGCGAGCTTGAGCGGGTGATGGACCCCAAGACGGACCTCGACCTGGCGACGGACGGGGGTTACATCCGCTACCAGGGGTCCCTGCGCGACATCACCGCCGCGAAGGAGGCCGAGCGCGAGCTGCTGCGCCGGCAGGAGCAGCTCAAAATCATCAACACCCTCGGACGGCTGGCGCTCTCCTCCTTCGACCTGGAGCCCCTTTTCCGGGAGACCGTGGAGGCCATCCACCAGTCCCTGGGTTACGACAACGTCGCCCTCTTCATGCAGGACCCCGAGGCGGAGGAACTCGTCCTGGAGGCCCAATCGGGCATCTTCGACGTGCTGGTCGGTCGGGGTTACAGGGTCCCCGCCACCGAAGGCGTCGTGGGGTGGACGGCCCGGTCCGGCGTCACCCGCTACGTCCCCGACACCTCGAAGGACCCCCACTACATCATGCCCGCCGGCATCTTCGAAATCGGAGCCGAGCTCTCAATCCCGCTCCTCGTCGAGGGGGAGGTCAAGGGGGTGCTCGACCTCGAAACGACGCACGCCGACGCCTTCGATCCGGCGGACATCTCCGCCCTGGAGACGGTCGCGGACCAGCTCTCCCAGGCGATCCACAACATCAACCTCTACCAGGAGCTGCGCGAGCGCGCCCTGGCCCTCGCCCTGGCCAACGAGGAGCTTTTGAAGGTAGACAAGATGAAGTCCGACTTCGTCTCCATGGTCTCCCACGAGCTCAACACCCCCGTCACCGTCATAAAGGGCTACGCCCAGCTCATGTCCGGCCGCGTCATCGGCGAGATCAACGAGAAGCAGCAGGACATCCTGGAAACCATCATCGAAAAATCCGACCACCTGAGCCACCTGATCATCGAGCTCCTGGACCTCCTGAAAATCGAAACCGGCCAGTACACACCGGAGCTCACGACCACCAACCTGACCAAAATGCTGGAGGAGTTCTTCGTCGATCAATCGAAGTACCTCGACACCCCCCGGATGAGCCTCGTTCTCGAGCTCCCCAAACAGCCCATCATCCTCGACGTGGACGTGGCGAAAATTTCCGCCGTCTTCACCCACCTTCTGTCGAACGCGAACAAGTTCACCATCGGCGAGGGCACGGTGACCGTCAGGGCGATTGAGTCCGAGGACCTTTACCGCTTCACGGTCGCCGATACGGGGATAGGCATCCCCGAGGTGGAGTTCGAGCGCATCTTCGAGCGCCTGTACCAGGTGGACTCGACGCTCACGCGCCACTACGGCGGTACGGGCCTGGGCCTGGCGGTGACCCGGGCCATCATCCTGCGCCACGACGGCCGCATCTGGGTGGAATCGGAGCTCGGTGAGGGGAGCCACTTCATCTTCACCCTTCCCAAACGGGGCTCGATGGGGGGCCCCGGCGAACGACCTGACGATTATTCGGGCGGTTCCGTCTGATGCCCCCCCGCCACAGACATGGAGACAAGGGGTTGAAATCCCTTGTTAACCCCCTCGTTCCCCCCGCGGGCCGGTTGCTGGTGCCGGTCGTTTTTCACCTGCACCAACCCATCGGCAATTTTCCAGGAACCTTCGAGTACGCCTATCGCCGGAGCTACGAGCCGCTGGTCGGAGCCCTTTCTTCGAGCGGCCTGAAGTTCAACCTCCACATCTCCGGGGCGCTTCTGGATTGGCTTTCAGTCAACCGGCGCCCGTTCGTCGAGCTTCTGCGTTCGTTCGTCGCCGACGGTCGGTTGGAGATTCTTGGTGGAGGCTACTACGAACCGATTCTGCCCATGATCCCCTCCGGCGACCGCCACCGTCAGCTCACCCGGCTGGCCGCCCGCGTGGAGGGGCTCTTCGGCCGTCGCCCGCTCGGGGCCTGGTTGGCCGAGCGGGTTTGGGAACCGGAGCTGGCCGCCGACCTGGCCCGGGCCGGGTACCGCTACACCCTGCTGGACCACCGGCATTTCCTCGATCTGGGTTGGCAACCCGATGATATGCACGCCATCTTCTCCACGGAGCACGACGGGGAAGCTCTGGCGGTCTTCCCCATAGACGAACCGATCCGCTACCTCATCCCCTGGGAGGAGCCGGAGCGGACCGTGGAGTACCTGGCGGGTTGCCGCCCGATCGCTCCCACCGGGCGCGCCGTCGTGGTCGTGATGAGCGACGCGGAGACGATGGGCCTCTGGCCGGCCCGACGGGGGACGACCTACGACCTTTGTTACCGCGATGGATGGATGGCCCGTTTCTTGAACGGGCTTTCCGCCCCGCCCTGGATCGAGACGGTGCTCCTCTCCGAGGCCCTGGAGCAGGAGCCGCCGCGGAGTCTCGTCTACCTCCCCACGGCCTCCTACGACCGGATGGGGGTCTGGGCCCTCCCCACCGAGGCCCGGAGTAGGCTGGAGTCGCTTCCCGGACGACTCGTTCATGCCGGTCTGGCCCCCGAGCTCCGGCTGGAGGTCGAGCGGTTCGCCCGGGGAACCCACTGGCGCAATTTTTTGGTGAAGTACCCCGCGGCCGGGCGCCTGCACCTGGCCTACCTCTACACCCGCGACCGCCTTGCCGACTCAGAAGACGCCCTGGAGCCCGCCGAGGCCGACCGTCTGCTGGACCTCCTCGACGCCGCCGCGGTGAACGACGTCTACTGGCACGGCCTCTTCGGCGGGGTGTACTACCACTTCCTGCGTCACCACTGCTACCGCCGCTTGGCCGAGGTGCTGGCCCGGCTGGACCGCGGGTCCCGCCGCCGGGTCGTAGAGTGCGATTACGAGAGGCTCGGCCGGTCCAGCGTCGTCGTGTCCGACCCGACGCAGACGTTGGTGCTGGATCACGCAGGGGCGGTGCTGGACTGGCTGTCCAAGGCCCCGCCCGCCGGTCTGGCCGGGGGCTTCACCCGGATCGCCGAGCCGTACCACCGGGGCGACGAACGCGGCTTCACCGCGGACCGGGCCAGACGCGGGTTCTGCCGACTGGTCGTCATGCCCGGCAACGCCGCGAAGGAGCGCCTGCTGGCCGGGACCGGAGAGGCCCTCTTCCCCGAGCTCGCGGGCCCCGTGGTGCGCGGGGAGCGGATCGGCTACACCGGGTCGGTCCCCCTCGGCGGGGGGAGGGTCGAGGTCGAGCTCGTGTACTCCCCGCTCCGGTACGGGTGGGGTTGTAAGGTCAAGCTCGTCAACACCGGCTCGAAGACGGTCGCAATGACCCTGGCGCTGGATTCCTCCCCCTCGTTGCCCAGCGGTCCCCGCGACCTCGAGCTGAGTTTCCGTTCCGCGGGAAGACCGGGTGTGGTTCCGCTGCGTGTCACCCGGCGCGATGGGCGCGGGTCCGTTTCCGCCTGGTCGCTGGCCGACAAACGGATGGGCCTGGTGGTGAAGAGCGAGGCGGAGCCGGCTGCGTCCCTCTGGTCATCTCCCGTAATCACGGTCGAGGGCACCGAGGCGGGGATAAAGAGGAGCTGGCAGGGTTTACAACTCGTCTGGGCCTGGGCTCTGCGCCTGGCGCCGGGCGAGGAGAAACGGGTGGGGGCGCGCTTCACCTTTTCCCCGGAAAGTGCGCCGTGACGGCCCCCGATTGGTTTGTCTTCTCCCTCGGGGCGGCGCTTCTTTCGCTCGTCGTTTTTCTGCGGTTTTTCCACCGGCGGCGATACGGGACGATGCGCCCCGAGCCGGTCGTCATCCTGACCTACCACAAAGTTCAGAACCACCCCGAGCTGGGCGGAACCTGGCTCACCGTGGGGGCCTTCCGGCGGCAGATGGAGGTCGTCCGCGGGCTCCCGGTCCTCCACCTCACGGACTACCTGGACACCCTCGGGCGCGGCGGCGACGCGGGGCGCGGGGTGGTGCTCACCTTCGACGACGGCTACGAGTCGGTATACACGGGTGCGTGGCTGGTGCTGCGGGAATTGAGGCTGCCGGCCACCGTTTTCCTGGTGACCGGTTACATGGGGCGGGCGAACGACTGGGACCAGCCCCTGGCCCGTGGCGCTTTCCGCCACCTGAGCTGGTCCCAGGCTCGGGAGATGGCCGCCGACGGATTAATCCGTTTCGGGAGCCATGGCGTCACCCACCGCGACCTCACCGCTTTGGGCGACGCCGAGCTGGAGCGGGAGCTGTGCGAGTCCCGCGCGGCGATAACCGAGGGGCTGGGTCGGGCGCCGGAGGCCTTCAGCTACCCCTTCGGCCGCTTCGACGCCCGGGTCGTCGCCGCCCTGCGGGAGGCCGGTTACACATACGGCGTTGCCGTGACGGCGAAACCGGGGTGGAGCCGTCGAAATCCCCTGGCCGTAGCCCGGACGGGCATGTACGTCACGGACGGCGTAAACGCCCTGAAGGTCAGGTTGGGTTTGCGATCGCCGGGGCGCTACTGGGCCGAGGACCTGAACAACCGGATCATCAACCGCTTCACCCTTTTAACCGCCTCCCTGCAGAGGGGAAGACGTTCCGGGTGCGGTTCTAAAAAACCTTGACACCCCTCGGGGAGCGTGGTAAGGTTTCCAAGGTATAATAGCTCTTTAACCCGCATTTACGGTGCAAAGAGCCACGCTCTTGTGCATTTAAGGCTTAACTTCCAGCCACAGATGGAGGAGAGTCATGCGGAAACTCCTGCTGGTTATTTCTCTGTTGGTGCTGGTGTGCGCGGTGCACGCCGAAACCCCCTTCGCCATCTGCGCCGACAAGACGTTGAGCGTTTCGACCCATCTCCCCGATTTCGTCGGCCTGAATCTGGACCGCTTCCTGGCGCGGCCCCAGGAGGAGCAGGGCGGGGACGATCTCGGTAGTGAATACGACGGCGACTGGGATTCCAACAGCCTCGAGACGATGAGAAATCCAGAGTACTACGTGTACATAGACAACGCCCCGGATCAGAGCGGCGGGCCGTCCTACAACTGGTACGACATCACCGACGGCACCGAGATCAACTTCGGCGGCCCCGACGACAGCGTGGTCGCGCTGACCCTGCCCGGCGGTTTTGTGTTCTACAACAACACGAAGTTCGACAGCGGCGGCACATACAGCCACGTGTACGTCAGCACGAACTTCCTCATCGGTTTCGAGAGCAAGTACTACAACGACGGCTCATACGCCGATTACGCGAACCGTCCCTTACCCACAGAGGGTTCCTCCTACAACCCCCACACCTTCTTCGCCCCCTTCTGGGACGACGGGGTGAAGCTAGAGAACAGCCATTGCTACTACAAATCGGTGGGCAACCTCTTCGTCATCTCCTGGAACGACTGGGGCATCCGGGGGTACGAGGACCTGGTGGACGGCACAGTCAGCCTCCAGATCGTCCTCAATATGACGACTTACGAGATGAAGGTCAACTACCGGGACACCGAGGTGCCCGGTACGGGTCACGACAACGGCGGCAGCGCGACGGTCGGCGCCGAGGACAAGCGGGGGCTCCTCGGGTTCATGTACACCTACATGGACGGTGTGAACCTGTCCAAGGCCGACGCGCTGGCGGTTTTCGTGTACACCCAGCCCGATGATTTCAACTTCCCCGATCCCGGCGGAAGCGACCCCGACGCCGACGGCGCCTACGAAGTCGAGCAGGGTGACAACTACGGCCCCTTCTCCTGGACCGCCAGCTCCCAGAACAACCCCTATGGACCCTCGCAGATCGCCTATTCGATCGAAGTCTGGGAAGACCTGCGCGTAGCCGACCGACTGATCTTCCCCGATGTTAACCCGAACTGGTATGAGGCGCTGAAGTTCCAGGACTTCACGAACAGCACCAGCTACACCCTGGATACCTCCACCCTCGTACCGGTCCCCTACGAGAGACCACATCCCAACGGCAGAGATACACTCTACTGCGACCACTACCAGCTCGCGATCTTCGCCACCGACGGTTGGGGCTACACCGAGTCCACGAACACCGACGCCCCCGGCGGCACCGATCGTCACTACTGGCTGGACGTGATCGAGCCGACGAGGCTCCCCGACGCTAATATTTTGGAAACGACCTGGGGCGCGATCAAGGCCGCCTCGTTCTGAACCGATTCTTTCCCCGAAAAAAAGGGCGTCCAAGGGGCGCCCTTTTTAAAAGCGTCGAGTTGTAGGAATTAATATTCGTACCAGGGGCGTCCAGGGGGCGCCCTTTTAGTGTGCGGTGGTGTAGACCCGAATGTGCGCACCGGCCTGCAAAGACGAGTCAGTTGAGCCGACGGGCGTCCAAGAGGCGCCCTTTAACGACGCTCGGCGACGCGGCGGGCTTCCATTTTCCCGAAATTTTCCGGTCTGGTATAATTTCACCCATGGGTGACGACGCGGCGGGGCTCGAGCTCAAGCTGAAGAACCTGACTCACGAGCCGGGCGTCTACCGCCTGCTGGGCGGCGGGAGCCGGGTCCTCTACGTGGGGAAGGCGAAGGACCTGGCGAATCGGGTCCGCTCATACTTCCAGCCGTCGGCGGACCACCCGCCACGCATCCGCTCCCTCATAAAACGGGTGGTGGACTTCGAGGTCACCCTCACCGCCAACCCGGTCGAGGCGCTCCTGTTGGAGTCGTCCCTCATCAAGCTCCACAAGCCCGCCTACAACGTCAACCTCAAGGACGACAAGCGCTACCCCTACGTGCGCGTGACCGCGGAGGAGGAGTTCCCCCGGCTCGTGGTCACCCGCGACACGCGGGCCAAGGGGAGCCTCTTTTTCGGTCCCTTCTCCAACGCCGGGGACATCCGGCGGACCATCCGGACCATCCAGCGGCTCTTCCGGCTGCGGGTCTGCCGCCGGGAGATCCACGTCTGGGAAAAACAGGGCGGCACGGCGCCCATGCCGGACGGCGCGCCGAACTGGCGGCCCTGCCTCCACTATCACATGGACCGCTGCAGCGCGCCCTGCGTCGGTTACATTGGCCGGGAGGAATACGCGGGCTGCGTGCGGACGGCCTGCGATTTCCTCCAGGGCCGCCGGGACGACGTGGCCGAGACCCTGCGGTCCGAGATGCGGTCGGCGAGCCAAAAGCGGGAGTACGAGCGGGCGGCCAAGCTGCGCGATTCCCTGCGGGCCCTGGAATCCGTGATGACCAGGCAGCGGGCGGTCAGCCCCAAGAAGGAGGACCTGGACGTGCTGGCCCTGGCCCGCCGCCGCGGGGAAACGGTGGTGGAGCTCTTGAAAATCCGGGAGGGCTTTCTGCTCGCCGATGAGCACTTTTCCCTGGATCACGCCCGGGGCTCCAGCGACGCCGACGTGCTCTCCGCCTTCACCGTCCGGTACTACACCGGCGCCGACTGGGTGCCCCGGGTCGTGGTGCTGCCCGAGGAGCCCGCTGACCGGGAAGACCTGGAACTTCTGCTGACCAGGCTCCGCTCGGAGAGCTCCCCGATGGTGGTGGCGCGGGCTCTGTTGCGCGCGTCGCCGTCCGAGGAGCCGGAGCAGAAGCCCGGCCGCGTCCGGGTCCGCCTCGCCGTTCCCAGCCGCGGTGCCCGGTGGGAGCTCCTGAAGTTGGCGAGTAAAAACGCGGAGAAGAACCTCGAGGAGGAGCTTCTGGCCGAGCTCGGTCGGCACGGTCAGGCCGAGGCGGCCATGGAGCTGGCCGAAAAGCTCCGGCTGCCCGTCGTCCCCACCCTCATCGAGGGGCTCGACATCTCCAACCTCGGGGCGGAGCAGCCGGTGGCCGGGGTGGTCGGTTTCCGGGGCGGACGGCCCGCGAAGAACCTCTACCGCCGCTACAAGCTGAAGACCCCCGGCCCGGACGACTGCGCCATGCTGGCCGAGGTTGCCCACCGGCGCTACCCCAAGCTGGCCTCCAGCGACGAGCTGCCGGACCTGGTCCTGGTGGACGGGGGGAAGGGCCAGCTCGGCGCGGTGGTCAATCAGTTGAAGGAAGACGGCCTGGCGGGCCGTTTCGCCGTGGCCGGGCTGGCGAAGAAGGAGGAACTGCTGTTCCTCCCGGGGCGCTCGACGCCGGTCCGCCTGCCCCCGGATTCCCCGGCGCTGCACCTGGTCCAGCGGGTCAGGGACGAGGCCCACCGCTTCGGCCTGCGCTACCACCGGCAACTGCGCCGCTCCGAGGGGTTGCAGTCCATTCTGGAGCGAATCCCCGGCATCGGGCCGAAGAGGAGGAGGGCGCTACTGGACGCCTTCGGCTCGCTGAAGAAAATCCGGGCGGCGAGGTCGGAGCGGATAGCCGAGGTGAAGGGGATGAGCGAGAAGCTGGCCGCCGAGCTCTTGCGGTACTTGAAAATCCACTACTACTAGGGCCCACACCCGACCGAAAAAAAGGACCCCCTCGGGTCCTTTTTCGGGTCGTGGCGGTCGGCGTACCGCCGGGTCGTAAGTTTCGCTTTAACAGAACCTTTGCACCAGGTGGGTGCCTTGGGATCGTCGTCAGCCTTAGGCCGCGAGCGGCCCGGGCCGCCTTCGATCCAGCCAGGGTCCCGTTTATACAAATGTTGGTTCTTTTTTACGCTCTGCTTACGGGCCCCGCAGATGGCGCCGGCCATAAAAAGGGTACACCAACGGGGGCGCCTTGACAAGCCCGAATTCTCTCCACGCCTTATTTTACTGGAATTGCGATGCTTGCGCGCCCGCCAAAGGTGTTAATGACATCCCTCACCCCGGCCCGTGCCTCTCAGGCCTCCCGCGGGGAGAGGGGGGCCGTTTTCGCCCCTCACCCTAACCCTCTCCCCATAGGGGAGAGGGGACATGCGGGCGACCGTGGACGGTCGCCCCTACGGATTGGATTTGCGACTTGCAGACGTGGGGGCGGGTGTCCACACCCGCCCGTTTTTTCTAAGGCAGCCCTCACCCCGGCCCGTGCCTCGCAGGCCACCCACGGGGAGAGGGAAATAGCGGGCCGACCTAAAGGTCGGCCCCTACGAGGGAAGCGCGCGATTCGCACCCGCCCGTTTTTTATCCCGTCGGCAGAAGGAGGGTGGCGTCGCCGTAGGAGTAGAAGCGGTAGCCTTCCGCAATCGCCTCCCGGTAGGCGTCGAGAATCCGCTCCCTCCCGGCGAGGGCCGCGACCAGCATCAACAGGCTGGAGCGGGGGAGGTGGAAGTTGGTCAGCAAGCCGTCAACGGCCTTGAACCGGTATGGCGGGTGGATGAAGAGCTCGGTCTCGCCGGAGGCCGCCGTGACGATGCCGGTCTCGTCAGCCGACGCCTCCAGAACACGGGCGGTGGTGGTGCCGACGGCTATCACCCGGCGCCCCTCGAGCCGGGCCCGGTTCACGCCTCGCGCCGTGGATTTGCCCAGCGTGAAGCTCTCGGTGTGCAGCCGGTGGCCGATCAGGTCACCCTCGGGAAGCGGGGCGAAGGTGCCGTAGCCCACGTGGAGGGTCAGGGTGAGCCACTCGACCCCCCGCGCCCGGAGCCGCTCCAGGAGGTCGGGGGTGAAATGCAGGCCGGCGGTGGGAGCCGCGACGGAGCCGGGATGGCGCGAGTAGACCGTCTGGTATCGCCGCGAGTCGCGGGAATCGGCCCCGGTCGGCCGCTCGATGTACGGCGGGAGGGGCGCCTCGCCGAACTCGTCCAGAATCTCTCCGATAGGCCGCGCCCCCGCCAGCCCCAGGACCACGAGCCCCCCCTCCAGCTTGGCCAGCACCTCCCCAAAAAGCTCCCCGCGGAAGTCGATCCTCGTCCCCAACTTGAGCCGCTTGCCCGGCTTGGCCAGGGCGGTCCAGCGGCCGTCGCCCAGGTCGCGCAGCAGGAGGGCCTCGACCTCGGCTCCGCCCTCCCGCTTCACCCCGCGGATGCGCGCCGGGATGACCCGGCTGTCGTTGGCCACCAGCACGTCCCCCTCCCGCAGTATCTTCGGCAGGTCGGTGAAGAGGAGGTGCTCCGGCGGTCGGTTGCCCACCAGGACCATCAGGCGGGAGGCGTCGCGGCGCTCGGCGGGGCGCTGGGCGATGAGCTCCCGGGCCAGCTCGTAGTCGTAATCCGCGGCGAAGATGGGCATCGTTACATCTTTTTCACGAAAAAGGCGCCCGGGACCCATTTCCTTAGCCGGGCCACGTAGTCGTAGCCCGGGTGGACGGCGAAGCCGAGGGCGAGTTTGAGGGCGTAGTTGGCGGGCTTGTCGAGGGACGACCAGGACCGCATCTGGTAAAGACCGCGGCGGCGGCACTCCCCGAGCGCCGCCAGTTGCAGGCGCCGGCCCAGCCCCCGGCGACGGTGGGCCTCCTCCACCGCGAAGCTCTGGACGAAGCCCTCTAAGAGGTCGCCCCCCGCCGCCTCGCGGATGGTCTTTACGGTCAGCTCCAGGACGGGCACCGGAACGCCCGTGGGAATCTCGACGGGCTGCACCCTCACCGATATGTCGCCGACCAGTTTATCCCCGTCGAAGGCGCCGAAGGCGAAGACGCCCTCCTCCCTTAGATCCGGGAAGTCCCTCTCCTGCCCCGTCCTGGCGAGGTGAGCCTGGAGCTCCTCCCCGCCGGGACGGTGCGGGGTGATGGGCCTTATCCTGTACAAGCGTTACAGCTCCGCCAGCAGGCGGTCCACGTCGTCCTCGTCGTTGTAGAAGTGGATGCCCGCCCGGACGTTCCCCTCGCGCGCCGAGACGATGACGTCCCTCTCGACGAGCCTCTCGACGAGGTTCACCGCGTCCTCGACCCCGAAGCAGACGATCCCGGACCGCCGCCCCTCGACCAGCGGGGTGACGATGGGGTGACCCTTCCGCCGGAGCCCCTCGATGAGGTAATCGGCGAGGGCGATTATCCGCTCCTCGATGGCCGCCGGGCCCAGCTCTTTTAAATAACGGCAGCTCTCCCCCAGGGCGGTCTGGGTGAGGACGGAGTTGCTGCCGGTCTCGACGCGCCGGGCGTCGCCGACCAGCTCGAACCTGTACTCCGTCAGCGCGTTCAGGTCGTCGAGCTCCGCCATCGAGGCGATGGAGAGCCAGCCCACCCGGTCGGGGTGGAGCTTCTCCACGAGGGAGGGGCGGATATAGACGAAGCCGGAGCCCTGGGGGGATAGGGTCCACTTCCCGCCGCCCGACACCAGGATGTCCACCCCTTCGAGGTCCACTCGGAGCGCGCCGACCCCCTGGATGGCGTCCACGACGAAGAAGACCCCCCGCTCGGCGCACAGGGCACCCACGGCCGCGGTGTCAATCCTCGCCCCGTCGGAGAAACCGACCCAGGAGAGGGCGACGACCCGGGTCCGCCCGTCCATCGCCTCCCGGACCTGGTCCACGGTGCTCCCCCGTCTTTCCAGAAAGCGAACCTCCACCCCGCGTCGGGTGAGGTTCAGCCAGGGGTACACGTTGGCCGGGAACTCCCCCCGGGCGCAGATGACATTGTCGCCCGCTTTGATGGGCAGAGAGCCGGCGGCCATCGCTATCCCCGACGAGGTGTTGGGGACCAGGCCGATGGATGTCGCCTGCGCCCCGATCAGCTCCGCGATGGAGCTCCGGGTGCGGCGGAAGTCCTCGATCATCCCGGGGAGCTGGCCCGGGTGGACGTAGAGCATCTCCTCGGTGATGCGTTGCATGACCGCGTGCGCCGGGGGCGACAGGGGACCCCGCCCGGCGTGGTTCAGGTAGGCGAAGCGCCGGGTGATGGGGAATTTCCCCCGTTCCTCCCGGAATCTCGCCAGGGTGTCGTTCAAGGTCGCTCCCGGTGGGGTGTGGGATTCGCCAGAGGCGTAGCTCGCTTCGCTCGGTTTGCCGGGGGCATAGCTCGCTGCGCTCGGTTCGGTTGTGTCTGACATGCCTCGGCTCTACCTCAACGGCTACGCGGCATCGTCTCCGCGCTTCGCGCGCCGTGTGAACAGTTCGGTGATTGACCGGCATTGAATTGATTAACCTCTTTATTATACCAAAAGGCACCCTGTACATGCCATAAAAGTCATCGGTGCCGGGGAATGACCTCTCGTACCTCTATCGGACGACGGGGAAGGAAGACATCTACGGACCCGGAATATGACGCAGCCGAATATCCAGGTTTACACTAAAAGGGGCCGGACGGGCTCCGGTCCCCAGGGTTCGAGGCCCCCTTTTCACTGCAGGTAACCGATGGCGCGGAGGCGCTCCAGCTCGGTCTCGGAGAGCTCCGGCGTGAGCTCCGCCCCCCTCGGTTTCTCACGGCCGTAGGTCGGGACGGTTTGGGACAGGGGTCCCCTCTCCAGCGACGCCGCCAGGACCGGCTCCAGAGCCCCGGTGAGCGCCCGGCCGGGCATGTCCCCCGCGGGCGGGATCCCCAACAGGGCCAGGACGGTGGGGCAGACGTCGTACACGCTGGCCTCGGGACCCCTCTCGCCCTGCCTGACGCCCATCCCGTACAGGATCAGCACCCCGGTCGGGTCGTGCCAGTAGGACATGCGCCCGACGGCGCCGCCGCCGACCGGGACCTCCGCCGGCGGGTAAACGCTGGCGAAGCCGTGATCGGAGAGGACTATCAGGATGTCGCCCGGTTCGAGCTCCTCCAGCACCGCGCCGACGAATCTATCCGCCCAGACGTAGAAATCCCGAATGATGGTGCCCCATCCGTTCGCCTCCGCCTTCTCCAGGTACTCCGGGGTCCGGGGGGGGACGAGGGCCGGGTCCCCGCGCAGGCGCTCCCACCAGAGGGCGTATGCGGGCCACAACAGGTGGCAGGCCACGTCGCCGGCCTCGAGGTAGCAGGCCGCGACTCTCCAGTCCCGCGTGTCCATCAAATACAAAAGGGCGTTGGCGGTGAGCGCGTCCCGGGTGAGGTAGTGGACGAGGGGGGTGCCGCTCCCGCGCTCCACCGTTTCCAGCCGCCCGGCGTCGGGGTAGTCGTCCTCGCAGATGTACGGCCGGGGGGCGACGGCCGGGTCCACCTCCGACATGATCCCCTCGGGCCAGGTCCGCCGGGGGATTTTCCCGAAATCGGTGAGCGACTCGTAAACCCGCGTGAAGCGCGGCTCCCAGGCGTAGCTGGTCAGCGTCACCCCGACCGGGATCTCCCGGGCCGGCCAGGTGGCGAACCAGTTGACCGTGATCGGGGGCAGCCCCTTCCCGGCGGCTATCTCCCAGAAGGTGGGCGCCCGGCGGTCACCGGCGGTGATCGGGCGGCGGGCGCCGTCGTCCGTCGGGAGGGTGAAGTCCGTCAGACCGTGCTCCGCGGGCGGCAGCCCCGTGGCGATGGTGGTCCAGATGACGGGGGAGAAGTACGGCGCCTCGGAGCGCAGGACCGAGAAAAAACCGCCGTCGAGGAGGCGGGAAAAGTTGGGCAGCCAGCCCTCGGCGGCGAAATCGGTGAGCAGCTCGTCGTCCAGGGCGTCCAGGCCCAGGATGACCAGCCGGCGTTCGGCGGGGGGCTCCGGGGCCCCGTCGAGAATAGCCGGGAGGGAAATCCGGTGGACCACCAGCCCCGGCACGGCGTCGGTCAGTGCTTTTCGGAAAACCTCGGCGGCGGCCCGGAGCTCACCGCGTCGGCCCCACCAGAGCTCACCGGTAGTGAATCCACCCGCCGCGTCGGCCAGGAGCCGTTCGGCCATCTCGCCCAGCCCGGCCTCCGGGTCCCCATCCACCAGGCCGTAGAAGCCCGGCGCGACGGCCGGGTCCAGGTCCAGCTCCGTCTCCAGCTCCAGGGTGAGCGGGCCGTCGGAGGTTTCGATCTCCACCGGGCTCTTAAAAATGTTTCTCCCCAGCCGGTAGGACGTGAGCTCCCCGAAAATGGGGAAGACCCAGACCTTCTCCCCGGCGCCCACCGCCCGGTATTCCCCCGAGACGCCGCGGACGAGGTAGCCGCATCCGGGCTCCTGCGGCGCCTCGGTGTAGCCGGTGAGCCAGACCGCCAGGGCGAGGGCGACGATGACCCCGCCCGCGATCAACGCGGTTTTGACGCCTTTCTTCTGGGTCATTGGATGTATCCCAGCGCGCGCAGGCGCTCCAGCTCCACCTCGCCGACGACGTTGACGATGTCGCGGTCCACCTGGCGTTCCTGGGGGTCGTAGGTCGCCGGCCTCTCGGCCAGGGGACCGGCCTTTGCCCGATTGAAGAACTCGGGCTCGAGGGCCTCCTCCACCACGCGCCCCGGCATGTCCTGTGCCGCCGGAACGCCGAGGAGGGCCATGACGGTGGGGAGGAAGTCGTAGATGGTTATCTCACCCGTCACCCCCTGCTGGACGTGGCGGCCCCAGAGACCGAAGACGCCGGTGGGGTCGTGCCAGTACATCATCCTCTGGGTCTGGTCGTCGCCGATGAGGATTTCCCGGGGCGGGTAGAGGGTGTTGAAGCCGTGGTCGCTCACCACCACTATCACCGCCTCGTCGCCCCAGCGGTCCATGGCCAGGCCCAGGAGCTTGTCCTCGAATCGGTACGCCTCGATGATTGTGTCACCGGTTTCCTCGGCCAGCTCCCGACGTTGGGGCGGGATGGGCGGCAGGTTGGCCGGTTCGCCGGTCAGCCTCTCCCACCGGTAGGCGTGGGCCGGCCAGATGAGGTGGCAGAGCACGTCCGGGAATTCCAGGTACACCGCCGCGATGTTCCAGTCCTCGTGGTCCATGAGCCAGAAGCATGCGTTGGCGGCCAGGACGTCCCGCTCCAGGTAATGGGGCAGGGGCGGCCCCCCCTCCAGCGGCGTCCCGTCGGCGGTGGCCGCCGGGATGTCCGGCAGAACCCCGGCCAGGGCGTAGTCGTCCTCGGAGATGTAGGGCCGGTCGGCGATTGCTTGGCTGACCGTCTCCGTGATACCCACGGGCCAGTCCTTGCCGGGGAGCTCGTCGTAGTGGGGAATGCCGATGAAGCCCTTGCCGAACTTGGGTTTCCAGGCGTAGTTGGTCAGGTTGAAGCCCTTGATCTCCCCCGTGGGCCAGGAGTAGTACCAGTTGACGACGATGCTGGACAGGCCGCATCCGCCCAGGAATTCCCAGAAGGTCGAAACCTTGCGGTCCAGCGCCGACAGGGGTTCCAGTCGGCCGGTCTCGGGGTTGATCCGGGTGAAGGCGTTTATACCGTGCTCGTCCTTCGGTCTGCCGGTAGCGAAGGTGGTCCAGATTTCCGGCGAGAAGTAGGGCGCCTCGGATTGCAAGGTTCCCAGGTAGCCCTCGTCGCGCATTTTCGCGAAGTGCGGCAGCTCGCCCATCTCGATGAGACTGTTCAGGAGGCTGTCCTCCAGGGCGTCCATCCCCAGTACGACCACCTTCACCGGCTTGAAAAAAATAGCGTCATCCTTCGGGGCGGCGGTGAAGCGGGCCGTTGGCAGCGCGATGCGCCCCACCCGCAGAGCCGGCGCCCTTTCGCCGAGGTGATTCCGCAGCTCCGGTTCGAGTTCTCGGAGCAGCTCCTCCCGACGACCGGTGTAGAGCTCCGCGGTCGTGCCGTCGAAGGTCCTTTCCCCGACGATGTCGTCGAGGAGCTCCCGGACCAGCCCCCCGCTCCAGTCGGCGCCCCACGCGTCCACGACCTGCACCGCGCCGGCTGGGTCGAGGTCCAGCTCGATCCGGACCTCCACCTCCAGCCCGCCGTCAGAGGTTTCAATTGGCGCGAAACCGGACAGTTCGTACAGCCCGGCGGGAACCGGGACCAGCGAGTCCACCAGGGGGCAGAGCCACGTCGTCGAGCCGGGCATGAGCGTTTCCGCCCCGCCGAGGCCCCTTTGCGCGACGTAGATGTACGCCGGGTCCGAGCCCACGTCGGTGTAGCCGAAAATCCAGACGAGCACCGCCAGGGCCGCGACGGCGGAGACGGTGATTATCCAAACGGTGCGGCTTTTCATCGCCATCGAAAACCGATCCTTTTTTCAGAGTATTCACTACTCATTATAAACGAAGTTTCCGCGCACCGACAACGCGAATGTGGATTCTTCCCGGTATTCGGGCGCGGGGGAAAAAATTGAAACTTGACACATCCCCGTCCTTAGTGTTAGCCTCTTACCGATTACTGAAGCCAATTTGGATTTGCTGGACGGCTTCGCCGTTGAAGATACGCTAAAGGCGTCACATCGTTTCCCCTGAAGCTTTTACTCCCCCACTCTTATGAAGGAGGGGTTGAAAGTGCGTAACTTATTCTTTTGCACGGCTCTAGGGGCGCTGTTGTGTCTTGTTTCCTGCGCCCCCGAGGAACAGGAGAGCACCTTCCCCATCGCCAAGTACATGGATCAGGCCTTCAGCGTGTGCGTCACCGACGACTCGTACGACAACTGGAGCGGCACCCACCTGATCCTCGACTTCAACGGCGGCCAGAGCGTCCCCAACGCCATCGTTCCCGAGTACATCACCGACCTGCCGACCATTGACGGCGTGCTGGCGCCCGAGGAGGTCTGGTACCCCGAGCTGGGCACGGTCACATGGCACACCTTCGCCCTGGAGCACAAGCCCTACGCCTCAGGCTACGGCGATGACACCGAGGTCGCCCCGGACGGCAACACCTACAACGTGAACGCGCCGTCCTCGGGCGTGGTGGACGAGATCAACGTCGCGGCGTGCTACAACGTGGCCGCCGGCGTCGGCACGCTCTACATGGCCTTCCAGTGGACCGACCCCTACGGCGTAGACGACCACTACTACAAGCGCTGGCGCTTCTACAGGGACATCAGCAGTGACCTGGATCTAAAAGACTATCTGCGCCAGGTGGAGAACGGCTGGGATCCGATGGTCGCCGACGGCGTGGATCCAACCTTCTGGGGCGATAAGCTATATAACCAAGGTTACTCCTCGGACACCCTGCTGTTGGTCTGGGACTGCTGGCAGGACCCCGACGGCCCGTACGACCCCGACGCCGACACGGGCGAGCTGCCGCCCATCCCCTCGGTCGCGGGTTTCTGGGAGAACGGCTGGGACGCCTGCTGGCACCAGGACGGTAACGACTGGACCTGCAAGCTCACCGCCGACATGGGCAACGGGGGTCTCGCGCCCCAGTTGGACCTGTGGTGGTGGAAGTCCGCCCAGACCAACAACTGGTGGCCCCATGAGGTGCAGGAGTACGGCTACGCCGACGACTACTGGCAGACCTCCGACGCCTCGTACAACAACCACGGCCCCATCGTTGACGCCGGCTTCCCCTGCTACCGTTACAACTGGCGGGTTTGGCATAGTGGTCAGACGACGTACTACGAGCGCCCGCTGTTCAAGCACCAGGAACAGCCCAAGTACCTGTACTACCCGGAAAACCCCGAGTGGATTTTCATGGACTACATCAGCTGGGGGGCTCAGGGACCCGACCAGTTCGGTCCGTTCCCTGGCGGTAACACCTGGCATCAGGGCGACGAGATTCCGGGCTTCGCCTCACTCTCCAGCACCCTGGGCTCCACCGGCGACGTGCAGGCCAAGGGGACCCTGGACGAGCCCACCGGCGTCTGGTCGCTCGAGCTCAAGCGCCTGTTCGACCCCGGCAATGACGACGACGTCAACCTGTCCCAGTTCGATTATTTAGAGTAGGCTTGTAGGGCGGCCCCTCTGCGGGCCGCCGCCAAACGACCGGCGCCCGCGGGCGCCGGTTTTTTAACGGGAAGTGCGGACCGTAACCGCTCAGACTGAAGGCAAGGGGCTTAAGCCCCTTGTCTCATTCGGGACACTTTTAGAAAATACTCCTCCACCTGGGAAAAGTTGCCCACTCCGGGTAGAATATATTCAGTAGTAGCAGGGGCAAGGGGTTTAAACCCCTTGTCTCAGACCCAACGGAAGGTCGTAGATGACGCCCCCTTTCAATCTGACCCGGATCCCCCTGTTCAGTGAGCTCTCAGAGGCGGAACTGGAGCGGATCTACCCGCTCCTCAAGCGCCGCCGGTACCCCAAGGGCTACGCCGTCATCAACGAGGGCGAACGGGGCGACGTCATCTACCTCATCGAGAGCGGACAGGTCAAGGTCACCCGGGCGAGCCTGGACGGGAGGGAGAAAATCCTCGACATCCTCGCCGATGGGTCCTTCTTCGGCGAGCTCAGCGTCCTGGACGAGATGCCGCGCAGCGCCACCGTCGAGACGATGGGCGAGGTCTCCATCCTCACCCTGCACAAGAACGACTTTCTGCGGCTGTTGGAGGAGATACCGCCGATAGCGGTCAAGATCATCCGCGTCCTCTCCCGACGCCTGCGGGAGGCCGATTCCCAGATCGAGGACCTCACCTTCAAATCCAGCCGCGAGAAGATCGAGTCCATGTTCATCAAGCTGCGCGATGTCCACGGGGTCGCCGACCAACGCGGCGTCCGCCTCTCCGTGGCCTTGACCCACCAGGAGCTGGCGGACATGGCCGGGTGCAGCCGGGAGACCGTCTGCCGGTACGTCAAGGAGCTCAAGGACTCCGGCTGCCTCGCCGTGGACCCGGACAAGCGCTACGTTTTCCTGAAATCTGCGACGGCGAAGCCGTAAATCTGCGACGGCGAAGCTGTAGGTGCATGATGGCGACACCGTCGGACCGGGTGACCCTCAGGAGGCTCGAGGCGGCCGATTACGACCGCCTTGTTTCCCTGTGGACCGCGGCCGGTCTCGAGCACAAGCCCCGCGGGCGGGATTCCCGCAGGGCTTACGAGCGGCAGCTGGGGCTGGGCGTGGTCGCCTGCTTCGGCCTCGTTCTTGACGGGGAGCTCCTGGGGAGCGTTCTGGCCAGCCACGACGGTCGGAAGGGCTGGATCAACCGGCTGGCCGTGGCCCCGGCCCACAGGCGCAAAGGGTTTGCGCGCAGGCTCATAGGGGCGGCCGAGGAGTGGCTCGCCTCGCAAGGTGTCGGGATTTACGCCTGCCTCGTCGAGGGGTGGAACAGGGGGTCCCGGGACTCCTTCGTCGCGTGCGGCTACGAGCCGTACCCCGGGGTGGTGTACCTGACGAAGCGGGAGCGGCCGGAGGTCTGAGGCGTCGGGTGCGGTGTTAAAAAAAGGTGGGCTTCGGCCCGTTTTCGTTATCTCGCCAGTGGGTGGGGGTTACCGCTTGGCCGCCAATAGGTAGAACACGGGGAGGAATTCGACGTAGGAGCCGCGTCTGGCCGCCCGACGGGCGTTCCTCCACCATAAGCCCCCCGAACGCGGGTGGAGCTCCCGGCGGAACCCGAACACCCGGTCCAGCTCCTCCAGGTCTTCCGGGCCGTACCGCCAGGGTCGGGAGGCGAGGCCGTACTCGAGGGTTCTCATCCCGACGGAGTCCACCAGGGCCGGGAGCCGCCTCCCGACGTAAGGATCGCCGCCGGCGCGCTGGATGCCCCGGGCCAGTTTCTCGCCCATGGGCGTTCGACCGCTGGGCTCGGGGTGGGAGAGCATCCCGGCGTAATCCGGCTCGGCGGCCAGGATCAGATGCCCCCCCCTTCTCAAGACCCGCCCGGACTCGGCGAGCGCCTCGCGGGGTCTGACCCACATGAGGCCGAGGTGGAAGACGACCGCCGCGGCGCACCCGTCGGCGAAGGGCAGCGCCTCCGCCCGTCCGGCCACCCGGGGGATTTCGGGGTCGGCCTCGCGCAGGATCAGCGGGTCCACGTCGAGCCCGACCGTTTTCAGCCCCGGTCGGGTGGTCGCCATCTCCGATAAAACCAGGCCGGTGCCGCAGGCGACCTCGATGACCAGCCCCTCGCGCAGAGCAGCGCGGCGGGCCAGGTAACGCCGCGTCCTTTTGGTCTGGTCCGCCTGCCAGGCGAGGAAGTCCAGCCAGAACTTGGGGGGCTGTTCGTGTCGGGTCACTGTGGTTGACCGGGTTAGCTCCGGACCGCGCGGCTTTACAGAGCCAGGGGCATTTTAGTATAATCCGCCCCGTAAAAGAAACCGGCTCCGGCCGGTAATTTTCGCTTGTTTGGAGGCCGACCACACGATGCGCATCGTCGTCGCCGTGGGGGGGAATTCGCTCATCCGCGCCGGGCAGCGCGGCACGATGGCCGAGCAGTGGAAGAACGTTCTCTCCACCGCGGTGGCCATCTCCGACCTGGTCCGGGCCGGCCACCAGATCCTCGTCACCCACGGGAACGGTCCCCAGGTCGGCAACCTGCTCCTGATGGCCGAGAACACGAAGGGCGTCCTGCCCGAGTTGTGCCTGGACTACTGGGGGGCCAATACCCAGGGCGGCATCGGCTACCTCCTGCAGAGCTCGGTGACCAACGAGCTCCGCCGCCGCGACATCGCCGGTCGGGTGATAACCCTGGCCACGATGGTGGTGGTGGACCTCGACGATCCCGCTTTCGCGAACCCCACCAAGCCGGTGGGTCCGTTCTTCTCCGAAGAGGACGCGCAGAGGTACGCCCGCGAGAGGGACTGGTTCGTGGCCGAGGACTCGGGTCGGGGGTGGCGGCGGCGGGTGCCGAGCCCGCGACCGGTTGACATCGTGGAGATCGGCGCCATCCGCGACCTCCTGGAGAGTGGCTACCTGGTGATCGGGGTAGGCGGCGGAGGGATACCGGTCATCCGCCGGGCCGACGGCACTTACCACGGGATCGAGGCGGTGATAGACAAGGACCTGGCCAGCGCCCTGGCGGCTCGTCTCCTGGACGCCGAAATCATGGCCCTCTCCACCGACGTCAGCCACGCGGTCCTCCACTACGGGCGGACGGAGCAGCGCGACATCGGTCAAATCAACGCGGCGGAATTGGCCCGGTACGCGGGCGAGGGCCACTTCCCCCCCGGCAGCATGGGCCCCAAGGTGGAGGCGGCCCTCGAATTTTTAAAAAACGGTGGGAAGAGGGCCATCATCACCGACCCGGCCCACCTGGCCGCGGCGGTGGACGACCCCCGGATCGGCACGAGCATCACCCCCTAATCCCCCTCACCGGCGGGACGAATCTCGCCGCCCTCCAACTCGTAAACCTCCCCCTCGATCCCCAGGTGTCCCACGTCCTGGGGCAGGGCCGTCACGATCAGCTGCCCCACGCGCTGCCGCAGAACGGGCAGCAGTCGGCGGTTCGTCAGCTCGTCCAGCTCCGAGGCCGCGTCGTCCAACAGGAAGACCGGCCGGGTGGCGGTGTGACGGGAGAGGAACTCCGCCTCGGCCAGGCGCAGGGCCAGCGTGGAGAGCCGCAACTGCCCCCGGCTGGCGAAACGTCGGAGGTCCACCCCGTCCAGGCTCAGCCGGAGGTCGTCCCGGTGGGGACCCGCGGTAGTGTGGCCGCGCCGTCGGTCCCTCTCCCGGTTCCGGTCGAAAATTGCCAAAAAAGGCTCGACGAGCCTTTCTGCGTCCAGTCGGGCCTCGGCCAGGCTGGATTCGTAACCCAGGCGCAGGTCGTGCTCCCGTTCGGTAAGCTCGGCGAAGACGGGCCGGAGGAAGCCCGTCAGCTCGTCGGCGGCGCTCTGCCGGAGGGCCGTCATCCGGGCGGCCGAGGCGGCCAGGGGTGTCTCCCACGCGCGGACCTCGGCGGGGTCGTACTCTTCGGCCCGCAGCGCGGCGTTCCGCTGGCGCAGGGCTTTGACGAACTCGGCCACCGCGGTGGTGTACGACGGGGAGACCTGGCCCAGAAGGAGGTCCAGGAAGCGTCGCCGGCGGCCGGCGCTGCCCCGGACGGTGTCCAGGTCCTCCACGGTGAAGCAGCAAACGATCAGCCGACCCAGGAGTTCCGACAGCCGTTTGCACCGCTCGCCGTCCACGGCCGCGCTCTTCCCCTCGGGCTCGAAGAGGAGGGCCAGCTCGTTGCTCTCCCCCTCCCGTTCCAGTCGGGCGCGGATGGAGAAATGCCCGGCCCCGTGCCGGACCAGGTCACGGTCGTCGGCGAAGCGGAAGCTCCTCGCCGTGCCCAAATAATAAACGGCCTCAAGGAGGCTCGTCTTTCCGCTGGCGTTGGGTCCGACCAGGGCCAGCTCGCGGGCCTCGGTCCGAAAGCGGAGACGCTCGTAAAGGCGGAAGTGGTCCAGTTCCAAGCCGACGAGGCGCATTCCCGAAGTATAGCACACCGCCCGGTGGAGACCCGACCCCGGAGTACGCTATAATCACCCAAGGAAGACAAGGGGTTTAAACCCCTTGCCTCGACATCCGGCGGTGAACCGAGCGAAGCGAGCTATGCCCCTGGCAAATCAACCAAAGGCGGGTGAGCATGACGCCGCGAATATCATTCTACACCGAGGGGCGCTGGTCCGAGTACCACCCCTTCCCCTACCTCGACGTGATCGAGCTGGCCGACGGCTACCTGGTCCAGGTGGAGCTCGCCGGGGTGGACCCCGCGGCGGTCAGCGTGAGGGTGGTGGGCGACGCCCTGGTCATCGAGGGCTCGAGAACCCCCGGCTACCCGCCGGGGGCGCTGAAGGTCCTCCGCATGGAGCTCGTCTACGGTCGCTTCCACCGCGAGCTCCTGATGCCCTTCGACGCGGACCCCGCCCGGATAACCGCCCAGTGGACCAAAGGGATGCTCTCGGTTACGGTTCCGCGGCAGACCGAGAGTTTCAACATAGACATCGAGGTGGAGGATTGACCCGGCCGCCCGGACCCCGGGCGACTTAGGCCTTCATCATAAGGGGACGATTTTAAGATGACTGCCCAGAAGGTAAAAAAATCCAACGACGGTATGCAGCTCGACCCGGGCGAGGCGAAGGTTTTTCCGGTTCTACCCCTGACGAACCTGGTCTGCTTCCCCTACATGCTCCTGCCCATCGGGGTGGAGGGCGCCCGGGATACGAGGCTGGTGGACCGGGTAATGCTGGGCGACCGTCTCGTCACCCTCTTCACCGTCAAGGACCCCAAAGCGGAGGAGCTTTTCAAGGTCGGCGCCCTGGCCATCATCCTGAAGATGCTCCGCATGCCCGACGACTCGATGCGGCTGCTGGTCCAGGGGTTGCAGCGGGTCAAGCGGGGCGAGCTCCTGAGCGACGGGGAGTTCCTCCAGGCGAAGGTCGCGCCCCTGGAGGAGCGGGAGCCGGACACGGTCCGGGTCAAGGCGTTGCGGTCGAGCCTGTTGGACGTTTTCGGCAACCTGGTCAAACTCTCGGGGCGCTCGGAGGAGCTGACGGTGGCCGCCCTCAACCTCGAGGATAACTCCCGCCTGGCCGATTTCGTCGCCACCAACCTCAACCTCGAGGTCCCCGAACGGCAGGGCATCCTCGCCACCCCCAACGTGGAGAAGCGCCTCGTCTCCGTGATCCGGCTGGCGGGCAAGGAGCTGGAGGTGCTGCGTATCGGTCAGTCCATCCAGCAGGAAATCTCCGAGGAGATGACCAAGGCGCAGCGCGAGTTCTACCTGCGCCAGCAGTTGCAGGCCATCCAACGCGAGCTGGGCGAGGGGGAGGAATCGTCCGTCGAGCTGGACGAGCTCGCCGATCGGATCGCCGCCAAGGCCTGGCCCGAGGAGATTCGGACGAAGGCCGGGCGGGAGCTCGACCGGCTGCGCCAGATGAGCGCCGGCTCGGCGGAGTACGTCGTCGCCCACACATACCTGACCTGGCTCCTGGACCTGCCCTGGCGGCATTACTCTCTCGACAAGCTGGATGTGAAGCGGGCCGCCCGCATCCTCGACGAGGACCACTACGGCCTCGTCCAGGTCAAGGACCGCATCCTGGAGTTCCTGGCGGTGCGGAGCCTGGTCCCCGACGGGAAGGGGCCCATCCTCTGCCTGGTCGGCCCTCCGGGTACGGGGAAGACCTCCCTGGGCCGCAGCGTCGCCCGGGCGCTCTCGCGGGAGTTCGTGCGCGTCTCCCTGGGCGGCGTCCACGACGAGGCCGAGATTCGGGGCCACCGCCGGACCTACGTCGGCGCGTTGCCGGGCCGGATTATCCAGGGGATAAAGACCGCCGGCACCTCCAACCCCGTCTTCATGCTCGACGAGGTGGACAAGCTGGCCAGCGATTTCCGCGGCGACCCCAGCTCGGCGCTCCTGGAGGTCCTCGATCCCGAGCAGAACTGGAGTTTTCGGGACAACTACCTCGAGGAGGCCTACGACCTGTCCAAGGTGTTTTTCATCACCACGGCCAACACGGCCACCACCATCCCGCGGGCGCTTCTGGACCGGATGGAGACCCTCGACCTCGCGGGGTACTCACTCGAACAGAAGGTGCAGATAGCCCGGCGCTACCTGCTGCCGCGTCAGCTCAAGGCCAACGGTCTGACGAGGAAAAGTCTTTCCATCCCCGTGGGGACCCTGCGCGCCATCGCCGACCGCTACACACGCGAGGCCGGGGTGCGCAACCTGGAGCGGACGATCGGCACTGTCTGCCGGAAGGTGGCCCGGAAGGTTGCCACCGGCGAGGTCGTCGGGAAGGTAGCCGTCGGGGTCGGAGATTTGGCGGATTACCTCGGTTCCAGCGTTTTCGAGCGTGAGCGGCGGAAGGGGACCGATATGGTGGGAGTGGCCACGGGGCTCGTCTGGACGCCCTTCGGCGGCGACATCGTCTTCGTCGAGACGGCCCGGATGGAGGGCAAGGGCGGGCTGGTCCTGACCGGCCAGCTGGGCGAGGTGATGCAGGAGAGCGCCCGGATCGCGGTCAGCTTCGTCCGCAGCCGGGCGAAGAAGTTCGGTATTCCCCCGGACTTCAACACCGACTCCGACATCCACATCCACGTGCCGGCGGGCGCCGTGCCCAAGGACGGCCCCTCGGCCGGGGTGACAATGGCCACGGCCCTGGTGAGCCTCCTCTCCGGGCGACCGGTCAGGAACGACCTGGCGATGACCGGGGAGCTGAGCCTCCGGGGCGACGTGCTCCCCGTGGGCGGGCTGAAGGAGAAGTTGCTGGCCGCAAGACGGGCCGGAATCAAGTCCGTCGTCCTTCCCGAGAGGAACCGGACGATGGTCCAGGACGCCTTCCGGGACGAGCCGACCGAGAGCCTGGAGGGCCTGGATCTCCTCTACGTCCGCCGGGCCGAGGAGGCGGTGAGGCTGGCGCTGGAGTAGTCGGGATGATGTCCTTCCCTCCACGGATATCGTGTTGACACCGTCACATCCCCCTTCCCCACCGGAAGGGGGGCGTGGTATAGTCACGGCCGTAAGGCGGCCGTCGGGTCTCGAAAGGAAAGCTCACTTATGGTCTATTGGCTGGGAATCCTCTTGGGTTTCGCGGCGCTGGTCGGCGGAGCCGATCTCCTGGTGCGGGGGGCCTCGAAGATCGCCCGCGGCTTCGGGGTGCCGCCCATCGTCATCGGCTTGACCCTGGTGGCCTACGGCACCTCCGCCCCCGAGCTGGCCACCAGCACCACGGCCGCCCTCAGGGACTCCGGGGCCATCGCCATCGGCAATGTCTTAGGCTCCAACATCTTCAACATCGGCATCGTGTTGGGATTGTCGGCGCTGATGCGCCCGGTGGCCGTCGAGCACACCCTGGTCAAGCGCGAGGTGCCTCTTCTGGTCGGTATCTCCCTGCTCTTCCCCCTCTTCTTCCTCGACGGCGCGATGGTGCGCTGGGAGGGGGCGTTGGCCCTGGCCGCGGGGATCGCCTTCACTTGGTGGTGCCTCAAGACCGCCAAAGCGCGCAAGTCGGAGCAGGCGGCGCCGGTGAAGATGACCCCCTGGCTGTGGGCGCTGAACGTCGGTTATGTCGTGGCGGGGATCGTGGCGCTGATCTTCGGCGCCGACTGGCTCGTCGAGGGGGCCAAGGTGCTGGCCGCCAAGGCCGGTGTCACTGAACGCATAATCGGCGTGACCATCGTCGCCGCCGGAACCTCCCTGCCGGAGCTGGCCACCTCGGTCGTGGCGGCCCTCAAGAAGGAATCGGACATCGCCCTGGGCAACGTCATCGGCTCCAACATCTTCAACCTGCTGGTGATTCTTGGGGCCGCCTCGCTGCTCAAACCGCTCTCGACGGCCTCCAGCGTCCCCGGCCTCTGGTACGACTGCCTGGGGGGGATTATCATGGCGGCGCTGGTGCTGCCCTTCGCCCGGACGGGGATGAAAATCAATCGCTGGGAAGGCTTTATCTTTATCGTGCTCTATATCGGTTATATCTTTTTCCTGCTCACTTGAGATAGACCGTCGCCCACCGTTGGGCAAGGGGTTGAAACCCCTTGTCTCCCGGGTCACGGCCTCGCCGTCCAGGACAAGGGGCTTAAGCCCCTTGCCTTCGCCGTCGCTGATACAATCAACGGAACGTCGTTGCCTTTGCCATCTCGGCCGGGTAGAATCACCTCCTTATGACCTTCTGGTTGGAAATCCTCGTCGGCTTCGCCGCTCTCGTCGTCGGGGCCGATTTTTTGGTGCGCGGCGCGTCGAAAATCGCCGCGGGCTTCGGGGTGCCGCCCATCGTCATCGGGCTGACCCTGGTGGCCTACGGGACCTCGGCGCCGGAGTTCGCCGTCAGCGCCACCGCCGCGATTCGGGGCGTGGGCGCCATCTCCCTGGGCAACGCCTTCGGCTCCAACGTGGTCAACATCGGTCTCGTGCTCGGCCTCTCGGCGCTCATCCGCCCCATCGAGGTCGAGGGCACCCTGGTCAGGCGCGAGGCTCCTCTCCTGGTCGGCATCGCCCTCCTCTTTCCCCTCTTCTTCCTGGACGGCGCCCTGGCCCGCTGGGAGGGTCTGCTGGCCGTCGCCGGCGGAATCGTCTTCACCGTCTGGAGCCTGAAGACGGCCCGGGAGCGGGAGAACGCCCCGGAGAAAAGCAAAGTGAGTCCCGGCGCCGGGCTCCTTTCCGTCGTCTTCTGCGGAACCGGTATCGTCGGGCTCATCTACGGAGCCGACTGGCTCGTCTCCGGAGCGACGGAGCTGGCGCGCATCCTGGGGATGAGCGAGCGGGTCATCGGCCTGACCATCGTCGCCGTGGGGACCTCCCTGCCCGAGCTGGCCACCAGCGTGGTGGCGATGATCCGGCGCCAGTCGGACATCGCCTTAGGGAACGTCGTCGGGTCCAACATCTTCAACCTCCTGTTCGCCCTGGGTGGGGCGGTGAGCCTGGCGCCCGTGTCTCTGGCCGGGATGGGCTACGGCATCTGGGTGGACGCCGGCATGGGGTTTCTGTTGGCGCTTCTCATTCTGCCCTTCGCCCGGAGCGGAAAAACCATCGCGCGCTGGGAGGGGGCGGTCTTCCTGGCCCTCTATGCGGGGTACGTCACCTACCTGGTGCTCGCCGGTTGAAAATTTCCCCCCCCGAGTTATGCTAAACTTGATGGATCCTTTCTCAAGCACGGAGGTGGTGCGATGAGGTTGATTTTCAGGTTGATACTTGTGACGGCCCTGGTCGTCGGTGTGGGGCTCTTGGGCTGCGAGACGCCCACCGACGATGGTGACGGCGGCGCGAAGCCCATTGCCTTCGTCTCGGATCGAGACGGGGACATGGAAATCTTCATCATGAGCGTTGATGGGAGCAACCAGACCCAGTTGACCGACAACACGAGCTTTGACGATTCTCCCGCCTGGAGCCCCGACGGCGGCAGCATCGCCTTCGTCTCCGATCGCGATGGGGACGAGGATATCTTCGTGATGGACGCCGACGGGGGCAACCAGACCCAGTTGACATTCGACAATGCCTGGGACGGGTCTCCCACCTGGAGTCCGGACGGCGACCGCATCGCTTTCGTCTCCGATCGCGACGGGGATATGGAAATCTTCGTGATGGACGCCGATGGGGGAAACCAGACCAAGTTGACATTCGACGAAGCCTGGCAGGGGACTCCCTCCTGGAGTCCGGACGGCAACCTCATCGCCTTTGTCTCCGATCTCGACGTGGACTACGAGATCTTCGTGATGGACACCGACGGGGGTAACCTGACACAGTTGACATTCAACGATGTCTGGGAATATGCTCCCACCTGGAGCCCGGACGGCAGTCTCATCGCCTTCTACTCCGACCGCGACGGGGACCATGAACTATTCGTCATGGACACCGACGGGAGTAACCAGACCCAGTTGACATTCAACGATGTCGGGGACTGGTCTCCCACCTGGAGCCCGGACAGCGGTAGCATCGCCTTCGTCTCCGACCGCGACGTGGATGATGAAATCTTCGTGATGGATGCTGACGGGAGCAACCAGACCCAGTTGACGGACAACGAAAACGCTGACGAGTCTCCCGACTGGAGTCCGGTGGAGTAGATTGAAGGGGTATAAATGAGACTCAAGGTCATCGTCGTTTGATTACCGCGGCGAAGTCCCGGTCTTGAAAAAAAAGGGCGGCCCGAGGGTCGCCCTTTTTTTTTCGCGCTCAATCCCGCAACCCGGACGACTGCTCCTCGTAGCGGGGAGAGGACGGTCCGGCGGCCGCTCTCATGGCAGAGTGGCGGTGTTCGTCACTTTTGGGAGGGGGCGGTCTTCCTGGCCCTCTATGCGGGGTACGTCACCTACCTGGTGCTCGCCGGTTGAAATTTTTCGCGATTCGCGCTAAATTACATAAATACCTTTTCAGCCATGGAGGTGGTGCGATGAGGTCGGTTTTCAGATTGATGCTGGCTGTGGCGCTCGTTCTCGGATTGGGGCTGCTGGGTTGCACCAGCACCTCCGACGGCGACGGCGACGGAGACGGGGGCGGCCACGGCCTCGGGTGGGCCATGGACATCGCCGACCCCGTCCGCGACGACCAGCTCCCGGGCGGTTCCCTCATCTGGATTCTCAACGACAACGTGACCGACAGCGGCGAGATAGACCAAACCGGCGTCTGGGTCTTCCTGTACGTCTCGCGGGACGCGAGAGCGGCGGACGAGTTCATCGGAGTTTACGTTTTCTACGATGGCTCGACCCTCGTCTACGACGAGGACGACCTGAAAGATGAGGGCTACGACCCCGAGGACTGGAGCGACCTGGATGAAATCCCGGCGTACCGTGACGCCGAGCCGTGGGTGACGGCCGCGGATAACGCCCTCGACGACTACGGGAATCCGGAATGGGTCCAGCGAGTCTTGAACGTCTATTCCAGAACCGTCGAGGATTTTCCGGGCACGGACAACCTAGTGCTCTTCATGTACATTGACGAAAACCACCAGACGGTGGCCATCGTCTATGTGGATGCCGACACCGACGAGGTACTGGAGGTCATTATTTTATAGGACGCGGTCGGTTGAAAGGGGACGGACCAGGGGTCGCCCCTACGTCATCGCTATTGCACGGCACGGCCGGTTGGGAGGGTTGAGGTTGGGAGCGTAAACGCGGCGGGGACTGAAATCCCCGCCCTACATTTGGTCGCCGCTCTAAGTTGCGACGCGGCGTGGGAGCCACACCCCATATTAGCGGAAATCCTCCACGTGGATTATCTCGCCCGTCTCGGCGTCGAGGATGACTTTCGCCTTGTGCTCGTCGCGGTCCCACCAGTAGTCAACCTGGACGATTATCGTATCCCGCGGCTCGTACTCGAACATCCCCTCGCGGACCTCGTAGGTGCGGTGGGTGTACTCGACGCCGCCGATGGTCTCGAGGGCGCCGTCCGCCGCCTCGACCCAGGGGCCAGCGTCGGAGAACTCCGGGTACGGTTCGTCAAACTCGCACCTGCCCGTCACGTGGTCGGTATCCCCGGAGAAGTACACGGCGACCCACAGACCGTCGGCGTCCGCGAGGGCTCCAGGTTCGGTAAAGAAAAAGCTGTAGAATGAATCATCCTCGACGAGGAGCCCGTCCGGCCCCACGAAACCGGCGAAGGCGTAGGTCTCTTCCCCGCCGGGCAGCTCCGCGTCGCGGACCTCCTCGGCCAAAAGGCGCGCCCAGCCCAGGCTCAGTTCGGGGTACTCCTCGGGTCCGTCGCCGTCGCCCCCGTCGCACCCCGGGAGAAAGGCCAGAGCGAAGAGTACTGCAATCGCCAGCGCCGTCCTCATCCCGCCTCCTTTGGTTCCGGGGCAACCTTACGTCCGTCGCCGTTCCTTGTCAACGCCCCTTGCCCCGGTCGAGGCCCTCTGATAAAATCAGCTTTCCACTCAACCCGGGAGCCCAACGTGCGCCGTCCGTTTCTGTTTATCCTCGCCCTGCTGGCCGTGTTCGGTGCACCGCCCGCGGCCGCCCAGTACTCCTTCGAGCTGCCGCGGATGGAAGCCACCGTCGCCGTCAACCGCGACGGCACCTGCGACCTCTACTACGCCATCACCTTCGTCAACCGCTCCGTGACGCAGCCCATAGACATCGTGGACATCGGGATGCCCCGGGACACCTACGACCTGGAGACGGCGGCGGCCTGGATCACACCGCCCGTCAATTCCTACTCCCTCGACTACAGCGACCCCGACGCCGTCAACGCCTACACCCAGTCCTGCACGACTCAGGGGACGCTCATCCCCCTCTCCGAAATATTGACCAGCGAGTACGTGGACCCCGGGGTGGAGGTCCACCTGGACCCGTATATCTACGTGGGCGAGCTGGCAACGCTCATCTTCCAGATCAGGGTCTACCACATCGTGTACCCCGATTCGGAAAAAGACGACTACGCCTCGGTGGAGTTCGCCCCGACGTGGTACGGGGCCGAGTATGTCCAGGGCACCGAGGACCTGACGCTGAAAATCGTCTTCCCGGCGGGGGTCACCCCCGAGGAAACGGTTTACCACCAGCGCAAGTTCGACTACACCGGCGTCCTGGGCGAGGGGGAGAATCAGCAGCTCGTCTTCTTCTGGCACGACCCGGCGGCGCCGACCGGCAGCCAAACCGAGAACGTGGGGGTCAGCTTCCCGCGCAAGTACCTCGACCCGGACGCGGTGTACGAACCCAGCGCCCTCGAGGAGTTCTTCAGGGGGGTGTGGGGCTTTATCGTGGGCGTCGTCGAGACCGTGGGCTGGTGCCTGGTGCCCATCGCCTTCTTCGTCCTTTCCGCGATATTGTCCTTCACCAGTCGCCGTCGCCGTCGGCTCAAGTACCTGCCCCCCTCGGCCTCGGTGGAGGGTGTGGGTATAAAGCGCGGCCTGACAGCCGTCGAGGCGGGAATCGTCCTGGAGCTAAAGCTCGACCGCGTCCTGAATCTGATTATCTTCGGCCTGTTGAAGAAGGGGCGGCTGGAGGTCACCAGCCGCGACCCCCTGCGGCTGAAAGCCCTCCCCGCGCCACGACCGGTGGGCGCCGACGCCGAGCCGGAGAAGCTCCGCCCCTACGAGGTGGAGTTCCTCGAAGGCATAGACGAGGTCGGCACCCTGAAGCAGGTCGAGGTCCGCAAGGTTTTCATAAACCTCATCAACGGCGTGAACAAGAAGATGAAGGGCTTCTCGCGGCGGGAGACCCGGGACTACTACCGCGCGATAATCACCAAGGCCTGGAAGCAGGTGGAGGAGGCCGGAGACGATAATCTCAAGGTGGAGAACTGGGACCGGGACCTGGAGTGGGTGATGATGGACGAGGACTTCGACGGGCGGACCCGCCGTGTCTTCGACGACGTGGTCATCGTGCACACCCCGTACTGGTGGGGTCATTACGGGGGTTACTCGGGCGCGCCGTCCTCGGGTGGGGCGGTTGGTGTACCGGGCGGAACGCACGGTGGCGCTCCGGACCGGCTCCCGACCCTGCCCGGCTCAAGCTTCGCCAACGAGATGACCAAGGGGGCGACCGGTTTCGCCGGGTCCCTCCTGGGCGACGTGGGCTCCTTCACCGGCGGCATAACCTCGGTGACCAACCCCATTCCTGTCAGCACCTCGTCGGGTGGCGGGGGCGGAGGGGGCGGCGGGGGATGCGCCTGCGCGTGCGCCTGCGCCGGGTGCGCCTGCGCCTGCGCCGGAGGCGGGCGGTAGCGGACGGATGACCGATCCCGACGGCGTCTTCGTTTACGGCACGTTGAAAAGCGGCGAACGCAACGCCGCTTCAGTCGCGCCGGTCTTCCGCGGGCCGGCCGTCTTGTTTAAAGGACGCCTGTTCCACCTGCCGGCGCCAATGGGATACCCCGTCCTCTACCTGGACGGACCGGGTCCGGTTCACGGCGAGCTTTTCGCTTCGCCGATCCGCGCGCGGCCCCGGGGGAGATGGACCGGTTCGAGGGTTGCCCCGGCCTTTTCAACCGCGCCGTGGTCGAGGTAGCCTGCGGGGAAGAGACCGTTCCGGTCTGGTCTACCACTTCCCCTCGGACCGCCCGGTCCCGCCCGGCGCCTGCCGGTGAACGGCGGCGACCGGCGCTCGGCCGATTTTCCCGACTCACCCTTCCCGGCGCGCCATCAGCAGTAACGCGGCCAGGATGGCCAACAGACCGGCCCACCCCACGTAGACCGAGACGCTGTAGAGGGTGGGGCTGGTCAGGTCGAACAGGGGCAACAGCTCCGAGATGAACCAGGCCGCGCAGCCGGCGGCCAGGACCAGGAACGGCAGCCCCCTTCTCTTGGACCAGACCAGAGCCGCGGCCACGGCGATGAGGAAGGTGAGGATTTTCGGCAGGTACTGGATGAGCACGGGGCCTCCGGCGGCTGACGCGTTGCTTGTCCCCATTATAGCAATTTGCTATAATGCTGTGGTTCGATGTTCACAGAGCTAACTGCTCCACCAAAACGTGAAGGGGAGGGGTATATGATAACCATCGACCTGGTTGCCGTTATGCGGTGGGTGATCGTTATCCTGATCGGCGGGGCCGGTGTCCTCGGTCTCATCGCCTGGTTCGCGACGGGGAAGCTCAACGTGGCCCTTCTGGGCATAGCTACGCTGCTCTTGGCGGTGTGGACCATACTGCCCATCTTCAAGGTCAACGTAGAGGTTCTCAACTACATCACCATGATCGGCGCGCCGCTTTTGTACATCGTCGGTTTCATCCTGACGATGAAGGAAAAGTAGCGATATTCCGTTGACCGGCGGCGGTTCATTCAACTGGGTGCTGGTGGCGCTTTCCGCGGTCGCTGCGGTGGTGGGCGTCGCCGCGTGGATCCGCCACCGCGGCGCGGCCCGCCTTTTCCTGGCCCTGACCGCTCTTCTCCTCACCGCCCTTTTACTGGTCCCCACGCTGCTCTACGCCCCCTTTTCCGGGGAGCAGCGCATTTTCATGCCCGACACGGCGGCGGAGCTCGAGCGGGTCACTAAAACCGTGTACGAAGTGGTTCCGATTCTCCTGGGGCTCACCCTGGCGACGCTCCTCGTCGCGCTGGTGTTTCTGTTCCTGAAAAAGGAGTAATCCCCGCGGTAACCGAAGAAAGGGCGGTCGTTGCCGCCCTTTTTTTTAATCATTGAAACGCCTGGAATCATTTCAAAGTGTTTTGCCGTGTGTGGGCCGCGTCGTGCCGTTATTTAGGTTTACACCCGGCTTGGAATCGGGCTCGAAGCCTGCTATACTGCCGTAATACGCTTGGCAAAGGAGCGCCCGTGAAACGCCTCGTCCTTTTGGCCCTGCTGCTCGCCCTGGCCTTCGCCGCCGACGTTCTCAACGCCGCCGAGGAAATCTGGGAGTGCCCCAACTGCGGCTCGAACATCCCCGCGTCGGCGGACGACGTGGAGATCACCTGCCCCAACTGCGGGCACCACCTCCAGTGGTACATGTGCGACGCCTGCATGGGCGAGTTCGTGATAGACTCCGCCTGGACCACTGTCGAGTGCCCCTTCTGCGGGGCGGTGCACGACCTGGATTAATTACCAAATCCGCCACGGGGGTGACCGGAAGGTCACCCTTTTTTCTGGGCCCGTTCCACGCCGAGGAAGACGACCAGCCCCGCCGCCACGAGGAGCCCCATGGCCGCCAGGGCCAGGCGGTAGTTCACGGGGGCGATTCCCCGCCCCAGAAGGGTTATCCCGCCCCAGATGAGCGGCCCGACCACGGCCGCCGCCTTGCCCGCCAAAGCCAACAGGCCGAAGAACTCCCCCGCCTTCTCCTCGGGCACGAGCCGCAGGAGCATCGGCCGAATCGCCGTCCAGACGCCCGCCATCAGGAACCCGGTCAGCGCCCCCACTCCGTAAAACAGGGTCAAGTCCGCCGCAAAGGCCCCGATTCCGATCGCCGCGATCCAGCCCACCAGGGTGAAAATTATCACCCGCCTCGGTCCCAGCCGGTCGGTCAGCCACCCCCACACGAGCCCCCCCGCGATGGCCGCCAGAATCCCCGCTACCAGAATCGGCTTCTTCTCCTCGTCGGGCAGGCCCAGCACCATCTGGATGTAAACCATCATCATGCTGATGACCGTGTGGACCGCTTCGAGAAAAAGAAACGCCGCCAGCAGATACCGCCGGAGGCCGGGGTAAGCCGCCGTATCTTTGAAGACCTGGACGTAGCGCTTCCAGACGCCTTCACTCGGCCGCGGCTTGGGCTGGCTGCGGTCCTTGACCCACAACAGGCAGGGAATGGCCAGAATCCCGAAGAGCACCGCCGTGGGGATGAAGGCGGCGGTGCGACCGGTGAACCCCGGGATGATTTCGCTCTGCGTCAGCGGGAAGATGGACAGAAAAGCGACGATGGAGCCCAGGTAGCCCAGCGCCACCCCGAAGCCGGAGATTTTACCCTGGAGCTCCCGGGGCGCCAGGGAGGGCAGCAGGCTGTTGTAAAAGACCTGGGCCGCCTGGAAGCCGTAGTTCGCCGGGATCAAAAGAAGCATCACCAGCCCCACCCGCGCCCAGAGCGCCAGCCCCAGATTGACCGCCACCCCCATCAGCGCCGTGGCCGACACCGACAGAATCGTCAGCCAGCGCAGGGGCCGCAGGTGGTCCCCCCGCTCGTCGGCCACCGCGCCCAGGTACGGCGTGGTCAGGCCCACCAGGAGCATGGAGAGCGAGAAGGGAATCTGAAAGGCGAGGTCGGGCAGGCCCTGGTCGTTGATCAGCCACTGGGGCAGGAAGAAGGTGATGATGGACATACTGAAAATCGTGTTGGCGAGGTCGTACACGGCCCATGCCGTGACCTCGCCTTTGTGGATTTTCGATGCCATCACCCTCCCGTTTTTGGGTATTTTACACGAAATCGGTCCTGACCTTGCACGCCCCTAAATTGGGATACGTTTGGGGGGAGAGTCGTAGGGCGGGGGATCCGTACCCCGCCCTTTTTTCGCGCCGACCCTCACCCTAACCCGTGTGCGAATGCTCCTCCCTAAAAGGGAGAGGGGATTTCTGAACCCCTCCCCCCAACCCTCACCAGGCGGGTTGTAATTGCGCGGTAGTTCCGAATTGTTGTAGGGCGGGGATTCCTATCCCCGCCGCTTTTACCCCCCTCCCCGGCCCTCCCCCCAGAGGGGGGAGGGGACATGAGGTAACCCTCAC